>BNJS01000500.1_pt1:205000-257754 | contig 257754 bp, 235 predicted proteins | sample 8540461 | NCBI WGS metagenome assembly BNJS01 (sample SAMD00202454, study PRJDB9452) | human saliva metagenome | isolation source: human saliva | place: Japan | reverse complement strand
TTTTTTGGCGTCGATAGTAATTCAAAAGAATAGTAACTGCGGTCAGTCTACTGCTATTATTGTAACAGTATTTGGGTGGATTTCATGAAAGGATGAATGAACAACTATAACCCCAGTTTTGCTGTGTTTTTCCTCTTATATTTCATCGATAAGAGAGAAGCCAAAGATTGGAGGCTTCTCTCTTATTCTTTAGAGTTGAGACATAAGCGTACTCCTTGAGTAGACTCGTGAACAGTAACTCTCATAAGCAATGTTATTGCATCTTCGATTCTCCCTTACAAATCGGTAGTTGTCTCAGTAGCGTATATTGAGTTTGTCGCATAGCAAGATTGTACTTGCAAATTCGATAAACCAGTGAAAAGGGAATTGATGACTTGCGTTGATTTACTTCTCTAGTCCTTCTTAGTGTCGAATCTATACCTTAATGATAGCATGGCATAGCGACCTAGCGTTTGCTGGTAAGTTTGAGTCAAGGCAGTTGCGCTATACTCTTGCAGAAAACCATTGTTTTGGTTGAATACATCATGTAAAGCCAGTGCAATTGAGAGATTATCCTTCTTCAAGAAGCTACGTTCCACTTCACCGTCTAACATAATCCAGTTTTCTCTTTTTCTAGAAACGTAGCCTGCATAATTGTGATAATTGATGCTTGTATTTAGATGGAGGCGCAAGGGTAGTGTCCAGTCCAACTTTCCTTTCAATTGGTGTTGCCATTGACCTGTCTGGTTAGCCGAAGCATACGTTCCTTTATTGCTTTCTAGTGTCAGTTGATAGGTGAGCGAGCAGTCGAAGGATGCAAGTCTCAACCGTGGCGTTATATTCAGTGAATGGCTAGAGAGAAGGTTGTCATTGACTTGCTGACTATTGACTCCTTGTTCGTTTGTGCCCAAGAATGTTTTGGTGCGTAACAAAGAAGTTTCGGCAAGAAGTTCCAGCCACCAATGCTGCGCTATATCTATAGGAGAGCTAAATCCGATGTTTGCTTTTCCGTTCCAATTACCCGAAACATTGACAGGTTGTATCGTCACGACGCCAGTCTTACGGTTGTAAGTGGTAAAGTTCGCAACATGATTTTGTTGTCGAGAATAGAGGAGGTGTGCAGATAGAGTACGAGTTAGCTTCCCTTTCTCTCCATCTTGCACGAAGTTACACCAATACCAAGCTAGTAGCGTATTTCTACGACCCATAGTAAGGTTCTCGTTACCCATAACGACATATTGTGGGTCTGTCTTATCTGGATAACTAACGAAAGAATGAATGCTAGGAATGTTGGGGGTGCTAAGAAATCTCGCCAACAATGACCCTAAGGGGGTAGAACGTACTCTAAATTGAGTCTCAATAGCCCAGTATCTATACTCTCGTTTCAAAGATAGATCAGGAAGATTCCGTTTGTGGTAGTCTAGTTGTTGACGCTTAAGGTTTAGCGTGGGAGTGAATTCAAAGGCAAAAATACTCTTGCCTATACTAAGCTTAGGTTGAATTGTATGCTGATAATCCTTTTCATTCCAAGAACGTGTGCTTTCGTCATCTATTGCTCGAGAAAGAGGAGAGTCTTGTCTCATTTTGAGATTCGCAAGAAATCCGTCTCTGCCATACTCAATGTTGCTTTGATTATATCGATAGTCCAAAGATAGAGCGAAACGTGAGAAGCCTTTCACCGTAAAGAAGTGAATAATACGGGCATGGATGTCTTGTGTGTTCTTGTTAGTCTCCGTATCTAGTTTGCGATCAAACCCATACGATTTGTGTGCTTCTTGATAGAAGTATTTGTAGTACGTATTTTGTTGTTCTTCTTGAGCGTCATTGTTCAAGTTGAGTCGGTGTTTAACTGTTAAGTAGGTGCCCGACTTTAGAAAATCATAGTTGAAGGAGAGTTGATGTTGATAGGCTGAGTTGTTCTGATTAAAGTCGTTTTTTCTTTGTTGAAAATCAATAGCCGCTGGTTCTTGCCCATTCGAATTTTGTAAAATCATAAGAGCATCAGCTGTGTTTCCATCCTCAACTATTGGTGCTTCATTCCAGTTCGCTTTGACGACATTGTGATTATCCCTACTACGATTCAACTCTAATGAAGCAGCATAACTCGCCGAGAGGGAGTTGGAAATGTTCCAATCCATCTTCAGGTTGTTCGAGAAGCGGTTTAGATTTGTGGTACTTATGGTTTTACCTGCAGAGAAAAGACTACCGTCAGAGAGGTATAGTTCCGTACGGTAAAGTTCTTCTTTGTCATAGATCTCTTTGTTGTAATCCAAGTCGCCAGTGATTTGGAAATATCCCTTTTCTTTAGAGGTTTTCTTAGTTTTCCACAAAAACGTTGCTCCTGGAGTGTAAAAATGATTATCTCCAGCTGGTGCTATACTAGCTCGTTCCTGTCCATCGCCAGAATACCACATTTGTTCATTGATGTTGTTGGCATTGCCAAAAAGTGACACACGAAACTGGTCTGTAAAGGTGTTACCGAAGCCTTTTCCCGAGAAGCGTTTGTCTGTTCCAACACCAACAGTTAGCTGCCCCGTCCATACCCCCATATATTTACGACGCACACTTACATCTGCTACGAGTTCTTGTTGTCCGTCATCAATACCTGTTTTCTCGCTGAAGTCACTCTTCCGTTCATACACTTTGATATTTTTCATCATGTAGGAAGGTAATGTTTGAAGTGCCAGCAAAGGATTCTTGCTCGAAAAAAATCCATGCCGTTGATGAGTACGCGTTTGACTTCTTGCCCGTTGTGGTAAAGTGAACCATTACGAAAGCTGATGCCTGGTAGTTTTTCAAAAGGCTTCTCTCAGAAGTGCCCCATTTTTCAAGGTCAAAGCATCAAGATCGTAAATAGTGGTGTCCTTCTTTGTGACCAACAAGAAACGAGTACCTATCACTTTCGCCTCTTTTCAGTTGATGTTCTTTCTCACCTTTGGTGTTTACCGAGTCAGTAGCGAATGTTGGTCTGTTGGGACATGAGGGAATAGCATATCCAATACCAAAGTAGAATATGAGAATAAAAATGAATCCAACTACTTTTAGTATGACCTGCGAGTAGCGCATGCAAGATGTTATTTGTGGCATGGGGTAGATAGAAAAAGGAGGTAAGTTAGATTTCTGTAATGCTCAAAAAAACAGGTTCATCCGACATTTGGAGCGATAACCTATGAATGATACTCAATATTTGAGACAAAATTCTCTTCATAACCCTCTCATGAATAATGGATGTAGGCATAAAAGAAGTATTTATCACAATACAAATATACTGATAATCATCCATAAGAGAAAGAAAAGGTAAAGAAAATACTGTACAACATTCTCTTTTGATAATTTGTTATGCCATGCACCATGCAGATTCTCTTCAATGTATGAATCGTCTTTGAATAGATAGACCAGCGGTTCTACATCAAAAACAAAATCAGAGATAGGCTTTCGCTCTTCCCAAATAATAGGAGAAGAAGCGATGAATTCCTCATAAGGAACTTTTATTCGCCTATCCTCATAAGGATGTAACTTTAAGTGTCTTCTCGTCTTATGTTCGTCTGGGTATAGTATGAATAATCCATGGCAAATATTCTCTACATAATACTTGTATCCCAAGTAAATGCAATACATGTGACCTTCATAGGCAGAATAAGGATACTTCTGATCCATTTTAAGGAATAGCTTAAAATACTCTCCGCTTTTTGAGAATAATCCCGGAACAACCTCCTCTTTTGTATAAACATACCAAAACCACACGTTATCATTATTGCAATAGGTATCCAATCGCAAATCTCTGCCATCTATCAAAATTCTCTTACCTGTCTTTTTCTTTATTTTAATCATTTCAAAACCGTAAATTTTCCTTTTTTGAAGAGTGCTTCTATCTTCAAAATCGAAGTGCAACGATTCATTCGTTTCTCATAGATTAGAACCTATGGAAAACAGATAGACGTTTGGCATTTAAATTTAGAAAGTACAGGTGATATCAGCATTGTTGGTTTTGAATACATTGCTGCAAAGATACTTACTTTGTTTGGTATTTCATCATTATGTGATAATGAATGCTATTAAGGTCAGTCAAATGAAGGTGGAAATCAGTATAAATAACTATTTTTGTAGTAGCTGTTTGAATTGGCTAATGAACTGTAAGTGATCAGCAAAGCTAGGGCCATGAAGTAAAATTAAATGTAGACAATCATATAAAGGTCGAAATAAATGAAACATCAAACAAATATCAATGATATAGAGCTCGTTATCAATAGAAACCGTCTCTGCCTATTCTATGTTAAGGCTCCCGGTTGTGGAGTGTGCAATGTTATGTTTAGCAAAGTTGGATCGTTAACGGAGAACTACCCTCAACTTGGGTCTTTCTATACTGACATAACAGAGGAGCCTTTGATTGCTAGTCGTTTTCTAGTATATTCAGGTCCAACCGTATTGCTCATATTAGATGGCAAGGAGGTTTATCGCAGTTCTCAATTCATAGACCTAAAAGAACTGGAAAGAAAGATAGTTCAACTAGTAGAATTTTGTGATTTATAAGGTGCGATTGTTTGACTCTACGATTTGAGTTAGAAAAGAATTTACGTGTATATTTTGCTCAGCCCTTTCTTATGAGGATGTTTATATTGGCAGTGAAGGAGTAGAAAGGAAGAGTTAAGCTCTTGCATTGAAATAGTTTAAGTTTGCCAACGTAATAAGGTTGAAATCCACTTGTGTCATCTGAGATACTCTTGAGATATGCTTGTTAACTCCATTTGGGATTAAATACAAGGTACAATGAAGTTAATCTTCTATTGTTCTGAGGTGAGTAGTTTGGATTTTATGGTTTTCTTTATTCCTGAGTGGGAATAGAAGATGTTGGAAATGATATATTGCTTTGGCTTTCGCCGTGGAAGAAGGTAATCGAAGGGGCGCCAAATGGATGTGTCCCTATAAGTATATGGGAGGATATGAGGCGAAATCTCCCACGTTTTTCGAGAAACGTCCGAGAAAATTTAGAAAATCTCCGACGTTTTTTTGAGCTTTCTCCTAGCGAAAATTTCGAGGAAGGGATGTTTAGCAAAAAGGATGAGTATTATCTCGTGGGAAAGCCTTATTTTTGCAGTTCACGAGGTTGCGCAAATGGGGATTTTGGCTCTGTTTTGACCAGAAAATCCTGAGTGTCAGCCCTCGTTGTTCCGCATATTTTCCCAAAACGATTCAGCTATTCTTCATCATGTCCCAACTCATCATTCAAGGCGTAGAATTTGACGAAAGTACCGCCCTCCCATTTGCCGAGAGCGGACCACAGGCAGGGTTTCCCTCGCCCGTGCCTTCGCAGTATCAAGAGAAAATCGACTTGAATCGTGAGCTGGTATCTCATCCAGAAAGCACTTTTTATGCTAAGGTAGTGGGCGATTCGATGATCGATGCCAACATCTATGCCGGTGATATTCTCGTGGTGGATCGCTCTATCGATTTTCAAAATGGGGATATAGCGGTTTGCATCGTGGATGACGAATTTACGGTGAAGCACATCTTTGTGGAGGCAGATCATGTGCGGCTGGTGCCAGCTAATAGTCAATATCCAGAGTTGCGCATCGAGTCGGATCAGCAATTTAGTGTGTGGGGCGTGGTGACTTACGTCATCCATGCTGTGCGCAGAGAGACGATGCCGAAGGCGCAAAAGAGCAAGAAATAGCGCGTCGCTTCGTCACTTCGTGGAGGCTTGCGTCGCTCTCGTTGCGTTATGCACAATTCACCTCCAAAACCTCGAGGGAGGTGGTTTCCTCTTCAGTTTGTTTCTCCCTTATACCCGAAAAGTTGGCATGATAGCTGTCATCGATTGCAATAATTTCTTCGTGTCGTGCGAGCGCGTCTTTCGTCCGTGTTTGCTCGACAAGCCCGTTGTGGTGCTTTCCAACAACGATGGGTGTGTGATTGCGCGCAGCAACGAAGCCAAAGCTCTCGGCATTGGCATGGGAGAACCCTATTTCAAGGTGAAGCATCATTGCCAACAGAGTGGACTCATGGTGTGCTCTGCCAATCACACACTCTATTGCGACATGTCGCAGCGCGTGATGCAAATCATCGGGCAATATGCCACGCGGATGGAGCAGTATAGTGTCGATGAAGCCTTTGTCGATTTCAGTGGCCTCCCCGATGTTCACAGCGTGGCGCGGCAGTTGGTGCAGCGTATCAAGCAGTGCACGGGCATTCCGGTGAGCATCGGCATGGCCCCCAACAAGACCTTGGCAAAAATCGCGAGCCGATTTGCCAAAAAATATCCAGGTTATCAGAGTTGTTGCTTCATCGATAGCGACGAGAAGCGTGTGAAAGCCTTGCAACTCACGGCGATAGAAGATGTGTGGGGTGTGGGACGGAAGACGTTTGTCAAATTAGCAGCTGGGGGAGTGAAGACAGCCTACGACTTCGCACAATGGGGAGTGACGCGCGTGCGCAACAGTTTTCACAAACTGGGCGAACAAATGTGGCGCGAACTCAATGGAGAGCACATTTTAGATCTCGAAACGCCAGCCGCGCGACAGAGTTTGCAGCATACGCGCACTTTCAAACAACCCATCACCGATGCGGAAACTCTGCACAGCCTGATGGTGGATTTTGCGGTGCAAGTGGGCATCAAATTGCGCAAAGAACGCTCTGCAGCCTTGCAACTCAATGTCTTTGTGGCTACTGATCGCTTCTCCACGCTCCAGCCCTATGTTTTTCGCAGCACATTTCATCGCTTTGAAGTCGCCACCAATGAAGCTCGTGAATTGGCAGCCGCTGTGGGGCAGTGTCTTGTGTCGTTGCATCTTGACGGATTGCCCGTGAAGCGTGCAGGAGTGGGGGCAACGCTCATCGAGCATGATGGGGTGCAAGGTGCGCTTTTTGATACGATAGATCGTGAAAAGCAGCAGCGACTACAAGCGGCTGTGGACAATCTGCATGCTGTCATAGGAGAGCACTCCCTCCGTTTGGCTTCGCAGACTGACCCTTCTTCGGTGGTATCGTCAGAGCATCGCTCGCCTCACTACACCACGCGCTTGAGCGATGTGATTGAAGTGAAATGAGCCGTGGTGATGACCGCCAATTTAGAAAGACACAATGAGATAAAATGGACTGTTGCTTTTGCACTATTAATCTTGCAAAAGCATATAAGATATATTTTAGAATACTTTTCTCCCTTCTGTTTGTATATATAAGCAGAAGGGCGTTGTTTTTAGGAGTGGAAAGCGCATATATGACGAAAAATCACTATCTTTGTCATCTGAATTTACAGAAATCTACATGAAATCTACCTTATTATCCACTTTATTGGCTTGTGCTTTGTTTGGGACTTCTCAAGCACAAGCTCAGCAATTTGTCAATTTGACTCCTGTGCCCATGCAGATGCATGTGGACAAGGGAGTGTATCGTCTGCCTGCGCAGTTCACTATCGGTGGGGCGCAACTTCCCGATAGCATCAAGGCAGAAGCCCACAAGTTTGTCACTGATTTTAATAAATCAGCCACTGGTGCTACGGCATCTTTCAGCAAGAAGGCTGAAGGTGCGGCGCTCGAGTTGGTACACAACCAGACACTCTACAAAACTCTCGGACAAGAGGGCTACAAACTTTCGGTGACTGCTAATGGCATCCGCTTGGAAAGTGCCACTACCAGCGGTTTCTTCTATGGTTTGACCAGTTTGAAGAAGATGCTGCCAGCCTGCATTGCTGCTGGAGTGAAGGATGAAAAGGTAGTCACTTATGAATTGCCTTTGGTGCAAATCACCGACAAACCCCGATTCCCCTATCGCGGTTTTATGCTTGACGTGGCGCGCCACTTCTTCAGTGTGCAAGAGGTGAAGAAGATGCTCGATGTGATGGCGATTTACAAGCTCAATAAGTTCCATTTCCACTTGACCGAAGACCAAGGTTGGCGTTGGGAAGTGAAGAAATATCCCAAACTCACGAAGGTGGGTGCGGTGGCTTCCAACACCTATGTGACGTCAATGGAGCACGGTGCTTACTGGACGAACCAACAATATGGTCCCTATTTCTACACTCGTGAGGATTTGAAAGAAATCGTGGCGTATGCGGCATCTAAGCACATTGAGGTCATTCCCGAGATAGATATGCCTGGTCACTTCTCCGCAGCGATGGCGGCTTATCCCGAGTTTTCGTGCAATCCCGATGGAGTGCACCGCGTGGAAACGTGGGGTGGTGTCTTCACCGATGTGTTGAACGTGGCAAATCCTAAGGCGGTGCGCTTCGTGAAAGACATTCTCGATGAGTTGATGGAGATTTTCCCCCTCCAAAAATGTGCATATCGGTGGTGACGAATGTCCCACGACAGCTTGGGAAAACAACGCAGAGTGTCAAGCGATGTACAAAAAGTTGAACCTCACGAGCTACCGCCAACTGCAAACGCATTTTATCGCAGAAATCACGGACTATCTCAAGAGCAAAGGACGCAAATTTCGGTGTGGAACGAGACCGTGACAGAAAAGGGTGCGGATCTCCAACTGATGAAGAAGACCGGCGCAACGGTGTATTGCTGGGTGCCTGCTCGCAAGGGCGCGGAGATAGCCAATAGTTTGGGACTTCCTAGCATCTATACGGTTTATGGTCCTTATTATATCAACCGCGCGCCTCGCAAGGAGGGTTGGATGAAGACACTCCCCGGCAATGGTAGCGATCATCTCAAAGCTACTTATGAGGAACAACCCACAGACTTCTCACACTCCATCGGTGTGCAGGGCACATTCTGGACAGAACACGTAGCGACTCCCGATGTGATGGAATTCCTAGCCTTGCCTCGTTTGATTGCCGTGGGTGAAGCCGGTTGGTCACCTCAATCGAAGAAGAATTTCAACTCGTTCGTGCAGCGCATGCGCGCCGACACCACGATGTTGAACTATGGTGGGTACAGCTACGACCGTGCTTATCTCAATGAGGATAAGGCTTCTACGATGGTCTATCCCACGGTGAGCACTGCTGAAAAAGAAGTGTATTATCGCATCGTGACTCGCGGTAATGACAAAGAACGTAGCGGTCGTTGCATCGAACTCTTGAGCAATACCTCTCCGATTGTGGCTGCCGAAAAGCACAATGGTGCGCAGGCTTTGCGCCTTTGGACGGCTCCTCAAGCCAAAGAAGGGGAAGCGGCTTATGATTATCAACAATGGAAGTTGGAGGTAGATCCCCAAATCCCGAACGCTTTGCACTGGTTTCTAAGGCTTATCCCGAAGGTAGCGTGGCCGCTAGTCCCACTGCTGTAGCGGTGAATGGTCGCTGGAGCTACGACACTAAGGCGAAGCACTATGACTTCATCCTCGGTGACAAGGGCTATGGTGTGGCAGATGGTTATCGTTACTACACCATTCGTTCGGCAAAACATGACGGACAGTGGTGGAACGCTTCGATGTCGCGTCAAGGATTGGCAGTGAATGTCTACACCAATCCCACAGATGGAAATGGTGGTTTGTGGAGCTTTGTAGGCGGCACCCCTGTTGGTGAAGAAGTTCCGATGGTGGAAGCTCCTGCCGTGCTCCCCAAGAATGGACAAGTCTACGTGGTGCGTAACACGGTGGCTGGACACACTGGTGCGATGCTCGCTGATGATGGTCAACAACAAGGACTTATCCACAGCAACACTGGACAAATTCCAATAACGGTTGGGAAGTGGTGAATGCTTCTGCCTTTGACACCAAGGGAGGCACGATGACCGTGCAGCTCCGCAACGTGACAACTCAGCGCTTTGTGGGACAACCTGAAATGCAAAAGGTGGAACGCTTCGGATTCCCCGTGACGATGTCGAAGACTCCTGCGAAGATTACCCTCACCTATGCTCCCAAAACGAAGGATTTCACCCTCGCTTCGGGTGGTAAATTCCTCTTCCCCGTGTCGGCTTCTGCTCCTCAATTACAAGGTCGCGTGTCTTCGGGTAGCGGAGTAGGCGGTGACAATGCCGTGCGTCCGCAAGGCACAGGATGGGAATTTGTTCCTGCTCGTGCGGTGACTTATCGTTGTGTCACGACTGATGGCAAGGAATTGCAAACCATCACGGAATATCTGCCCACCGATGCCACGCAAATGACGGTGCCTCAGTTCAAAGGATACAAGGTGAAAGGGGAAGTTCCCCAACTCCAACAAGGCAACGAAGCGCAAACCTTCACGATTGTCTACAAAAAGTCGAAGCACCTGGTTTTTCTAGACGCCATCAATGACGACGGCACGTTGTTGGCACAAGATACTATCGCCGTACCCGTGGGGGAGAGCGTGGTGATTCGCGCCCCCAAAATCGACTTTTTCAGTCTGAAAGATTTCCCTGAAGAGGGAATCCAACTAACCCCTACAGACGATGTGCATCGTACTATTGTCTACACTACTTCAGCGTTGCTCGGTGTGAAAGCCGTAGCAACTCCGCTGAAGGAGTTGAAAGACGGACAGCAGGTACTCATCTACGACCTTTCTAGCAAGGACCCTAATCGTGCTGGTTTCCGCAATGTCTCCGCTACTTCTGGCAGAGTGTTGCAAGGAGGTCTCAACAATGGGGAAGCCTCTCCGCAGTTTGTGTGGAAGATGCAGAAGAAAGGCAGTCATTGGCAGTTTTTCCACCCCGCAACTGAGTTGTTTATGCCCATGCTCAAAGAGAGCCAAGAAGTGATTGTCGCCAAAGAAGCGGGACAATTCAGTGCTTCTCGCAATGCTGACGGCACGTGGAAGGTGCAAGGCACGAACGGACAATACTGGGATGGGGTAGTTGGGGGAATGACAGGTTGGCACACCTATGGTCATCCCTATCAATTCTACACTTTTGTGGCTGCTCCTTACTTCCGTGTCACGGTGCGCTATGTGGATACTGAAGGAAAATCGGTTCTTCCCTCCGAGCAAAGCATCGTACCAGCTGGAAGCAAGGTGACTGTTGTGGCTCCCGAACTCAAGATTTCAAGTGGAAAGAAAACACCACAACGCTGAGCAATCTTCACCGCATAGATGAACATGGTGAAATCACCGTGGTATATGAGAAAGCCACTGGCATAGGGAGTGTTTCAGCTGTGAACTCTTCGCAACACTCCTCCACCTACGACCTTCAAGGTCGCCGTGTGGGAGCCGCGCGCCATGGTCTTTTCATCGTCAATGGTAAGAAATTGCTGAAACCCTAAGCGAAAGTGATGCATCGGCAGAGTTGTTCGGTGATTACGTTCTTCAATCGTCCATTGTAAGACTAAGCGTTCGTTCAGAGCTTGCATGTTCGGTGATACGTTCTTCAATCGTTGCATCATTCAGAACTTGCATCAGTTGCATCATTTAGAACTTGCATCATTCAGTAGCAACTTAACATAAGATTAAAGCATCCCCCGATATCCATCGTGACATCGGGGGATTTGTTGTCTGTGAAGAAGATGAGATACTAAAATCTCCGCATGAGAAGAGAACTTCTAATGCGGAGATGTTGTTTTTGACCCTTAAGCCGTTTTTGCAGTATTCTGCTGCGAATGCTCAGAGCAAGCAAGGGGGATATGCCCTTTTACACAAGGTGAGCAATCAGGCTTCGCGGTCGCCTTCGAGATAATCAATCACGGGAATCTCAATCATGGTGTAGGCACCAGGTTGTTGCTTCATAGAAGCGCGAGCCACATTGATGAGCACTTGAGCCGTGAGAGCTGGATTGTTGATGCGCATGTTAAACTCAAAGAGTTGATTGTGCGTGCAGCCAGACACACCCTTGCGCACGAGGTTCACTCCGTGACCCACATCGTTGAGCGCATCCACACTCTCCACTTGATTTACGTGCGTTTCATCGTTCACAAAGTAAGGATCCGCCTTGACAGCCGCAGCCACTTGCTTGAAGTCCGCACCCTCTTCGAGTTCCACATACACCATACGACGGTGAATGCCCGTGCCGAGAGGAATGGTCACTGACAACGCATCGCGCACACCATCAATGGCACGCACAGCCACCGAGTGACCCATGGAGCGACCAGGACCAAAGTTCGTGTAGCTCACACCTTTAGGAGCCAGACCCTCGATGAGCGTGCGCACCACAGAGTCAGAACCTGGATCCCAACCCGCAGCAATCACGCTCACTGCGCCATGTTCTTTGGCTGCCGCATCGAGCGAACGGCGCAAATCTACGATTTGAGTGTGAATGTCGAAGGAGTCCACGGTGTTAATGCCGAGTGCAAGACACTCTTTCGCGTAAGCCTCCACTTGTCGGGTGGGAGTAGCGAGGATAGCCACGTCCACATCTTGGAGTTCGGAGATATGCTTCACCACAGGATATTTCGCCAATTCAGCAGGTTGTTCACCCGTCACGTTGCGGCGCACCACACCAGCGCACACCATGTCGCCAGAAGCCTCGATAGCGTCAAGAGCATATTTACCAATGTTGCCATAACCCACGATGGCAGCGCGAATTTTCTTTTCCATATTATTTGAGTGTTTGGATTTTAAGAAGTGATTGTCTGAACATCTAACCCAAAGAGAGGTGCCAAGCCTCGTCATTTGAGAAAGAAATTCTCGTTGTTTGAGGAATAAATCCTCATTATTTAAGGAGCAAGTTCAACCTCTGATGGTCAACTTTCATTTTGCGTGGTGCAAATTTAGAGAGAGCTATCGAAGTGAACAAGCACAAGCCCTATTTTTTGAAACGTCTTAGTGCAAAAAGTCCTAATGCCGTGAGCAGACCATTGAGCATGAGCAGTTCATAACCGAAGGTATATCCCCACCAGATGGGTGCATAGTGGTCGAGGAGAGCGGTCACTATGGGAGCCGCGATGACCACTATGGGCACAAAGCGGTCGCGAATCTCCCAGCGTGTGTAAAGTCCGAAGGCAAAAAGCCCCAACAGCGGACCATAAGTGTAAGAAGCCATCACGTAAATCGTGTTGATCACGTTCGGACTATCCACGATGCGGAAAAGAAGCAGGCAAGCGAAACACACCACCACCACCGCAGCATGTACCATTCGTCGTAAGCGCACATCGTGTTCGCGGTTGAGAATGTCGATGCAAAAACTCGTGGTCAAAGCCGTTATTGCACCATCGGCAGCCGAGAAGGCAGCTGCCACAATGCCGATGGTGAACGGCAGCACCACCAAATTGCCCAGTGCTCCACTGCTCACCAGCATCGGCAAGAGTTCGTCGCTTTTCGCAGGGAGCGCAATGTGTTGCACCGCGCAAAAATGATAAAGCAGCACCCCCAGACCGAGCAACAAAGCATTGATGGGGAGGAAAGAAAGTCCATAGACACACATATCCTTCTGCGCATCGCGGAGCGTACGGCAAGTGAGATTTTTCTGCATCATGTCTTGGTCCAATCCCGTCATCACTATCACGATGAAAACACCGCTAAGAAACTGCCGCCAGAAGGCTTGTTTCGAGGAAGCATCCCACACCCACACACGGCTCATGGGACTCTCGTCAATCAACTTCCACGCACTGTGCCAGTCCAGCCCCATTTGCTGCATCACTGCCCAGAGCGTTCCGACGACAGCCAGGATGAGCATCAAGGTTTGCAGCGCGTCGGTGTAGAGCAAACTCGCTTGTCCAGCTCGAAAGGTGTAGAGCCAAATCAAGAGGAGCGTCACCGCCGCCGTAATCACGAAGGGAATGCCCAGCGGAGCCGCGATAAAAGTGTGGAGCACCAAAGTTGCCACGTAGAGTCGGGCAGTGGCTCCAGCCAATTTGCTGAGGAGGAAAAACCCTGCCCCCGTTTTGCGCGTGTGGTCGCCAAATCGGTGCGAGAGATAACCATAGATGCTCGTGAGTTGCAGACGATAATAGAGCGGCAATAGCACCATCGCCACCACAATGTAGCCCACGATGAAACCCATGCACATTTGCAGATAGCTCATGCCGATGCCGCCCACCCAAGCAGGGACACTCACGAACGACACGCCCGAGATGCTCCCAGCAATCATGCCAAAAGCCACCATAGCCCAAGGCGCGCGCTGAGAAGCCCGATAGAAAGCAGCGTTGCTCGTTTGATGTTTGCGCCCACTCACCCAGTGAGCGATGCCAAGCAACACGAAGAAGTAGACAGCCAAGGTGGCGATCATCCAAAGAGAAGTAGACATAGTTTAGTAGTCAAAATCATAGTTTACCATAAGGTTTCACCTTCGGTGGCTTCCGTTTTGAGGAAATGTTGGAGCGCATCGTGGGTTGCTGTTGCGCATCGTAGTGTTTAGGTTGGGGAATCTCCTCTGCTGGGATAGCAGGAAAACTCGTTTCTTCCGATTCCTCGGGACATTGTGCTGCTTCCTCGCAGCGGGTCATAAGCATTCTCGCCGCATCCACAATCCGTGCAAAGCCTCTGTATGGTGATAGGCAGTTTGCTTGCGCACCATCGCTTCAAAGGGAGCAATGGCATGCTGATAAGCAGCCAATTCGTTGCGCTTCTGCACCGCGTGGCAAGCTAATTTTGAAATTTCGCGTTCGCGCTGTCTGCGCAGCATGTCGCAAATGCTCGTCATCAAGGGCATCACTACTCCATCCAGCAAGTCGTGCCCACGCATGTAGAGATAAGCCGTTTGCGGTGTCACACCCAACTGCAACAGTTGTTTGCGCAGGGGAGCATACGTTTGTCTGCCTTCGGGAAACATCCGTTGCAGGCGGTTGATTTGTTGATTCACGCGCCGTTTCAAGGCTTGCAGCATCTCCTCGGGGTGGTAGATGTTGACAAATCTCAGTTCCACCACACGCGCAAAGTCGGAGAGCGAGAACTGCGTGTAGCGACCATAGCGATACGCCCACACATTCCACACCAAAAGTGGGAAGATGATTTCAGAAAACTCCGCAAAGAAAGCCTCATAGTCCATCACCTCCTGGTCATTGAGTGTAGCCATCACACACACGTGCGCCAGCGTCTCCGCATGGCATTGCAAATTCTCGATGGCATAGACCCCCGTGTGCAACACATAGGGCGAAAAACATACCATTTCGCTCGTGGGAGTGGCTCCCTGCATGAGAAAATCGTAGTCGGCATCTACGCAAGCAATCATGCTGTGTCCCAATCGGTTGGAGAGGGCTATCTTCTTACCCCTCCCGAGAGAGGTTTGTGAAGGCAGTAGCACTTCAAACTCCACCTTGTCCGTCTCCACCTCACTCAACACGTCTTTCCAAACAAGATGTCGTCATAACTTTCCACATACGCCACCACTTTGCGGCGTGCTTCTTTGCCTCGCAAGCGGTTGGCAGCTGCGATGTAGGCAGAATTGATATGGTGAGAGAGATGTGACATAGGGCAAAAGGGCAATCATCAGAACGTAATCTCCGACACTTCCGTGACGCAATCTTCCCAGCCGTCCATGATCACTGCAGGAGAGTGGGTGGTGAGAATGATTTGCACGTTGGGATTCAAGGTTCGCACCATCGAGATGAGGCGTTTTTGCCAATCGAAGTGCAGCGACACCTCTGGCTCGTCCATGAAGAGCACATAGGGTTGGCGATCTTGCGTGAGCGTGGTGAGGAGAATGATGAGCATTTGTTTTTCTCCAGAAGAAAGCACATAGGGCGAAAGCACCTCTTCGTATTGGAAAAAGCGCAGTTCATTGCTTTCGCGGTCGATGCGTTTGCCCGTTTCGGCAAAGAGTTCGTCCACCAAATCCAGAAATGCGTCTTAGCCTCGGCAGCCGCAGCCGCTTCTTCGCGTGCCGTTTCGCTTCCGCTGGTGAGGAGAGCAATCATGCGGTTGCCGATGTTCACTTGGTAGTCGAGATATCGGCGTTGCAGTTGATAAAGTTGCCAGTCGAGTTCAGTCACCACCTGTCCTTCAGCGAGTGTGGTCACGCGTTCGCTTGTCACCATCTGTCGATCCACCGAGCGCACCACGTCATAGCGTACGCGCTGAGCATCAGCGGGACAAAGGTCGAGCTTCACGCCCAGTCGTGCTCCGAGGTGCAGTTCGCCCGAAGCGGAGAGGCTGCCCACCTGCTGCACCATGCGCGAAAGGATGGTGCTTTTTCCTGCGCCATTTTTTCCACTCAGCACATTGACGTCGGGGCGCAGTTGCCAGACGATGTGCTTGTGTCCGCTCCAAAGACTTGAAATCTCGATGCGTGCGATGTAGTCAGCAAAGATAGTGTTCATAACCGAAAGATATTTATCACTACAAAAGTAACGAAAATCTCTGAGATGGTGCCTCGAATGATGACAAATTGTGTCGCGCTTTTCCTCCTCCTCCTTTTCCTTTGCGCGCAGCCCCCTAATTTATATGGGAGGAAAAGGGGCAAATGGGTCACTATAAATGTTAAATCTCTGCTTTTACAGCTGGATTTTGAGATAGTTTAAGAATGCGAAGGCACGAAGGCTTGATTAAGGCGCAGACCAGTGGCGGTTGCCTCGCGTGGGCGCATATACGCGCGCGCATCCCTGGGATTTTGCACTTTTTGCTTTCACAACCTTCACACCAGGGGGAGTTTTGGGCGCATTTTTGACGAAAAAATGAGGAGTTTTGCGATGCGTCATTGGGAAGATATAAGCAGGAAAAAACGGAGAGTTTTCCAGAATGTGTTAAAATATGTCCGAAAAGTGCGCGCTATGAATTGAAATATAGAGAGTTGCAAGGATTTCTGTGAAGGTTGTGAAAGCAAAAACACGAAAATTGCTGTTATGCGCGTAGGCGTGCGCGCGTGAGAACACCATTTTAAGATTTGTTGATTCACTACTTTGCTTTCTTGTTTCCTTGGTGTGAAAGACAAGCAGCGCAGCTTCGTTTTCATCTCTTCGAGCGAGAGCAAAAAACGTCCGACGTTTCTTGAAAAACGTGGGAGATTTTTCCAAAAACGTTGGAGTTTTTTTTCCAAAACGTGGGAAGTTTTTGGGGCGAATCTCTGACAATTTCTGCTTGTTTTTCCAAGGTGTGGCAACGTGTGTGGCAGCATTGTGGCTCAAGAAATGGAGCGGCGTGATTGGTTGAAGGCTTAATGAAGTCTTACGAAGGCTTAGCAAAGGGCTATAATTTGCGAGCAGGCGGAAAATAGTGGGAAAGATATTTGGCGCGCCACGAGCAAACCACTAATTTCGCTGTGTAGAACAACGGACGGAACGGCAGATTTCTCTTCTGCTTGCGAGATTGAAAAAGTACGCTTCTCCTTGTTCGTTGTACACCACTTGCAAGTGACCCTTGTTTCACCCAGAGTTCAGCCCCTTCCTTGTTTTTCTAGGCGGCAATGTCGGAGCCAAACTCTACAACCTCTACTCATCATGAAGAAGATATTCACCCTTCTCGCTTTCTCTTCCTTCCTGTTTACCGCCAGCAGTGTCGCCATGGCTTGCGCTCCTGTGGAAACGGTGAGCATTAGTAGTTCCGAAGAACAGACGAATGTGCAGACCCAAGCTAAATATGGCACTGGCGATGCGGAACTCATGGCGGATGTAGCCAAACTGGTCAAATATCCCAAAGATTGTATTGAAAAAGAAATTCAAGGGGTCGTTTACGTGAAATTTACGATTAGTGCTAAAGGCAAAGCAGGCGGTTTTAGCATCCTCAAATCGCTCCATCCTTCGGCAGATGCAGAAGCCATTCGCGCAGTGAAGAAACTGCCCGGCAAATGGAAACCTGCGCTCGATAGCAAAGGAAAGCCCGTGAGCTGTAATTTTGTATTACCTATTAACTTCCGACTAAACTAAGCCACGGAGCATTCGCGCCCGATAACTCCAAGAATCATGACCTCACGTCTCTCACTTCATCGACTCGTGCAACTCATTTCGCTCAGCATCATTGTGATGCTGAGCCTTTTGGGCGTGTGGCAGGTGCAGCGACTGCGCCATGAAGTGGCACAAGCCAATGCGCGCGTGCCGAGTTGCTTGCAGAGTGCTGATGTGGTGGAGATGTTTGTGCGAACCAGTAGGCAGCGTGTCACGGACAACATGTATTTCTATTTGCCTGCGAGTCTCGAGCTCTCCCACCTCATGAAGTTGCCCAATGCTTCGGACGAAGTGGCACTTGAGATGCAGCGCACGCTACACACCTCGATAGATTCGTGGTTGCCGCCCGATGCCGCCTTGCTCGACAGTCTGTTGCATGCGCAACTGATGCGCGAGCAGCTACCCATCAGTTATGAATTACGGAAAGTGGATTTGGTCAATGATAAAGTGACATTTCGCACCCTTCACACCCAGCAGTGGATGCCGTGGGGCAGTGATGAATTTAAGCCCACTGCGAAGGACTTGGCAGACACGCTCTTTGTGAGCGATGACTATTCTCAAGCCTATGTGCTGCGCTATGAGTCGTGCTGGAAGGTGGTGCTGCGCAACGAAGTCCCGAGTCTTGTGGTCTTCCTACTTTTCCTCATCATCTCTATAGTGGTGCTGGCATTGTTGCGTTTGCGACAGCAGGAAACGACTGCCACCACGCAGTTTGTGCGCAATCTCTCGCACGAACTCAAAACGCCGATAGCTGTGGCGCAGGCTGCCCACGAAGCCTTGTTGGATTTTGGTGCCGATCAGGATGCGGAGCGAAGACAACAACTGCTGCGCACCTCGCAGCGACAAATCGGGCAACTGCAACAACTGGTCACTTCGCTGCTTGATGCCCTGCGCCCTCAGCCACAATGGCGCAAACCGCAGTATGAAGGCTTGGTGGTGGAGGAACTGCTCTTGCAACTGCAAGACGAACACGAACTGGGGCACGACAAACCAGTGAGCATCTTCCTAGATGTTCAACCGAATGATTTGAACTTTTCGACCGATCGGCAGATGCTGCGCGATATGCTCAACAATCTGATAGACAATGCCATCAAATACTCCAAAGAAGAAGCCGTGGTGGACCTTCGAGTGTGGAAAGATGAGGCTGCGCACGCGGTCATCATCGAGGTGGCAGATCAGGGGGTGGGCATCGCTGCGCGCGATTTGTGCAAAGTGTTCCGAAGGTTTTATCGGGTGGAGCAGGGCGATTTGCACACAGTGCGTGGTTATGGGCTTGGGCTCTATCATGTGGACTGTCTGGTGCGGCAACTCGGTGGTCGCATCAGTGTGCAGAGTGAGGTAGGGCAGGGTAGTTGCTTCCGTGTCGTGCTTCCTCTCGATGCAGCAGCGCAGACTTCTTGACTTCTGCCGATGATGGTGTGGAAAACTACACCAATCTTTTTAACAACGAATAGTTCTATTACGGTCTAATGACCGATTTGGGTTAAATCTCTCATGAATGTTATGAAGAAATCTCTCATTCTTATCGCTGAAGATGAACGTGATCTGGCGGGTATCCTCCGTGATACGCTCGTCACCCTCGATTTTGCCGTAACCCTAGCGCACGATGGGGCTTCGGCACTGGAGGCTTATGCGGCAGAACGTCCGGACTTGTTGGTGACAGATGTGATGATGCCAGTGGTGGATGGTTTCTCCCTGATCAAACAACTGCGACAGGTGGATGCGCGACTGCCCATCATCGTGCTCACTGCGCGCACCGACACGGACGATGTGGTGCAGGGGCTGCAACTGGGAGCGAATGATTATCTGCGCAAGCCCTTTCGATGCGCGAACTCGTGGCGCGCATCCAGGCATTGCTGCGACAGTTTCCTCCCCAGCCAGAGAGGGAAAACGGAGCAGTGGCTGAGGCTTTGCACCAAGGAGCGATGGTGGAGAAGGGAGATAATGTAAATCATGTCGCAGCTGTGGAAAACTCTAGAAAAATGTTGTGCTGCGGAGCCACTACGCTCTATCCTTCGCGCGGGTTGTTGCAGGCAGCAGATGGCACAGAGCAACCCTTGACACAGCGCGAAGCGGAGATTTTGCGACGCCTCTTTGCGCATCCTAATGAGATAGTGGAGCGACACGGTTTGTTGCTCGATTTGTGGGGCAGCGATACGCCTTACAATGCTCGTTCTCTTCACGTTTTTGTGTCGCGATTGCGCACAAAATTGCTTGCTGATGCTCAGCTGTCTCTGCGCAATGTGCATGGGCAGGGATATCGCCTTGTGGTGGAGGAGAATTAAAGAGGGAGTGGAGGGGAAAATATGCTGATTTTTTTGTAACTTTGCGCCACTGTCTTTGGCTGGCTGTGGCTTTGTCGAAGATGAAAGACATTGACTCCTCCTTAACCTCCTCATATCCCGCACTATGTCACAAAGATGGTCCTCCACTTTGCAAATCTTGAAGCCAACCATTTCCATAAACACCTACACGATGTTTGTGGAACACATGAAGTGTAGCCAAGAAGATGAGCACATGTTGGTGCTGGAGGTGCCCACGTCGGCTTTTCGCGATACGATGTTTAAGGCGATGGGGCAGCAGTTGCGCGATGCAGTGTTGCAGGCGTGGGGGACAATGCCTAGTGTGAAGTGGGTGTTCACCGATATGCTGGCGAACCCTGACAACTCAGGGCAAGGGGCTGGCGGAGCAAGCGTGGTGCGTGCTTCGGGACCGGTGGCAAAACTGACGCCTGTGGCGCAGCCCACAAATTTTGAATCGCATCTCATTGAAGCCTACACGTTTGATAGTTATTGCGAGGGTATCAGCAATCGTGCAGCGGTGAACATGGCGCGCGCTATGGCTGAGAATCCCGATGTGCAGACCTTCAACCCCTTCTTCTTGTATGGACCTTCGGGGGTGGGCAAGACACACTTGGTGAACGCGGTGGGCAATGCCGTGCGTGAGAAATTTCCTGACCGCCGTGTGCTCTTCGTCTCGGCTCGCAATTTCCAAGTGCAGTATGCCGATGCAGCAATGGCAGACCGCAACAACAGAAATTCCACGGCTATCAATAGCTTTATCCACTTTTACCAAAGCATTGATATGCTCATCATCGATGATTTTCAAGAAATCAGCGGTGAAAAAACGCTCAAGGCTTTTTTCCATATCTTCAACCACTTGCATGCCAATGGTCGCAAGATGCTGTTCACCTGCGACCGTTCGCCAGCAGAGTTGAAAGGATTGGAAGAGCGCATCCTCTCGCGTCTGCGTTGGGGGATTACGCTGCCTTTGGATCAGCCTGACCGCACTTTGCGTCGCGACATCATCTTGTGCAAATTGCGTCGTGATGGGGTGGAAGGATTCCCCATGGATGTGGTGGACTATTTGGCGGATGTGGTGTCGGAAAATGCGCGCGAACTCTATGGCATGGTCAATTCAATCATGGCAGAGTCGATGAAAACGGCAGACTATCGCATCACGGTGGAGATGGCGCAGCGTGTGGTGCCGCGCATTGTGAATCAAGCGCGCAAAGAACTCAGCTTCCGCGAAATTTTGGATTTAGTGTGTGAGCATTATGCGTTGAAATCTAAAGACGTTTGTTCTAAATCGCGCAAAGGAAATATCGCTGCTGTGCGCCACATCGTGTGCTACCTCGGACAGAAATTTACGGATGTGTCTTTGTCGCAAATAGGTCGTGAACTGGGTGGGCGTGACCATTCCACCATCCTCCACAGTTGTAAGAAAATCGAGCGCCAGTTTGCCACGGATGCTACGTTTCGTGAGGAGATTGAAAACATCGAACTAACCTTGCGCAAATAACAGGCGAATGAAGGGAGGTGTATCAGCCTGAATGGGCAACCTGCGCTGTACTTTCGCAGAGGGGCTAGGCTATGATGTCTTTCTTTTGCGATGTTTTCTTGCAGTTGGTCTTTGCTCTTGGCAGATGATGCTGTTGCTGATGTTTCCGCTCCCTATGCCAAGAGCCATAAATAGCGATATTGCACAGTGGGCAAAGGGTGACTTATGGCGATAGAACAAAATAATGGAGCAGATTTCTCTAAATTCTCGAGAAATCTGCTCCATTTTGCATTATTTATCGCTGGCGATAGGAGAAAAATTGTGGTGAAGTTTGTAAATTTACTCCACCAATACAAAAACACATGAAACACTCTTTTTGGACAACGCTCTCTTCTTTTTGGCGACCATGTTCGTCATTGTTATTGCAGCTTCTGCAGGATTTACAAAAAAAATCAGGATGAAATGTTATGATCAGCACGGGACATTTCTACTCACCGACTCGATTGTGCAGCCGATTTCAGACTGTTTCTTTCTGATCCCTCCCAAGATTCCTTATTATGTTTGCGCCACCTACGATCCGAATGGCTCAAGTGCTTGTCTGATTGGTGGGGAACTCAATGTGGAGTATAAGGCGTTGGGGCTTACTGGATTTGATAAACTCACTCAACAACCCATTGAAATCCAAGACAACATGAGTTTTGTCATCACAGAACAGCGAAATGACTTGACTTATGTTTGGGCTGCGAAACCCAATGAACACGCCAGACTTTCTGTGATTCCTATGAAGGAAGCGACGCACGATCCTACAGAAACGTGGGTGTTTGTGCGCGGCGCAGCCGGGTGGTACCTCCACAATGAGGCAACTGGACTTTATGTTTCGGGTATTTCTGAGAAAGGAGAACTTTCGATGTCGGAAGATCCTGTGGACTTCTTGTTGCAAACGAGTCGTGTGACGGGAGAACCTTGGAAAATCACGGAACTGGAGTCGCAACGCTCTTATAGTTTTGTGCCTCGTCACTATGCGGTGCGTCCTTTCTTCAAATTGCAGGAGAATTTTATCGATGATAAGTACAATGAAATCGCAGCCTCTCGCGAATCTTATGTGAAGGCTGGTGACACCTTTGCACTTGCACAAAAGAACATTCAAGATTATGCCTACGAGGCATGGAGATTGGATGATAATGCCACGGACGAAAGCACGACTTTGCCGAAGATGGAATCGCAGCACACTGTAGATTATGTGTACAAGCACGTGACGGCTATTCCCCTCTCTGAGAAAGTCGGTTGGAAACTTGTCTCCGGTGGATTTGAGCGGCAGAAGGGTGTCGCCTGACTATCGAGGATGGGTGGTTGTCAACGGCCGCGTGAAGTGGCAATAATGCTGGGAAAGCAACTAGAAAAACGATTAGAAACAAAAAAGACCGTGATGTAGGCGAATACATCACGGTCTTTTTATGATAGAACCCCAGTTTGTTAGAGTGAACTACTCGCCTTCTCCAAAGGAACTCTTACAGAGGTGACGTCTATGACTCAGCAACTGTTGATTGTGCGCAGGTACATTGTACTTATACTTTTGTATAAAGCACGTATATGTAGCATTGTGCACGAATCGGTTGTGCTAGGTGCTGAATTATTGTGCTAGATGCTGAATTATTGCGCGCGGAGAATGAGTTGAAGTTGCTCAGCTTTGGAGCGTGTCTTGAGCCAGTCGTTGAGGCGTTTTCGTTCAGCTTCGGAGAAACGGCCTTTGTGCGTAACAACTGCAAGGACGATGTGCGATTTTTGATCATCGGTAGGGGTAGAAATAGTTGGAGTATCAGGCGACATCACACTATCTGTTGGCACTTCCATAGCTTGAGAGAGACTGATAGTCTGAATGTTGGGCCACAAACTCTTGATTTCACCGCTGATGTTGCGACTCAGCGTCTCATATTGTGTGTAGGACTGAAGTTGCGCTTCGAGATGTTGGATGCGCCCAGCTAGTTCCACCAACTTTGGGTTGTTAGCTTCGGTGTTAATTCCCATTTTCGAGAGTGAAGCATTGAGAAGTAACAAACTATCGGATTGAGCACCTTGGAAAACTTGGAGTTTATAGTTGCCTAAACTATATTGTTCCAACTTATTCTGTGCTTCCTCAATGTTGCCCGCAGAGATAGGATTACCCACTGCCACGACACTCAATATTTTTTTCTCGCCATCCTTCTGGTGAGACACGATTTGCGTACCCGGATAGTGGAGTTCGTGTTTTAGGAATCTCGCAATGTTATTGTCGAGCATGCTATCGCGGATAATGCGTACCGTCATGATAGTAGCAGGAATCATGGTGACAACCACAATGGCAAAGATAGTGCGATTCACCACTCTCATGCGGTCTTTGCTCACCGCTATCTTAGGACGGAAGCGAAGCATGCGCACTCCGATGTAGGTGGCGAGAGCGATGAACACCGTGTTGATGAAATAGAGATAGAATGCGCCGAAGAAAAACGACCATTCTCCCATTGCCAAACCATAGCCAGCGGTGCAAAGTGGGGGCATGAGCGCAGTTGCAATGGCTACACCAGGCACCACATTGCCCTTGCCACGTGTGGAAAGAGCAATAATTCCCGCTGCACCACCGCAAAGTGCAATCAAACATCGTAGAGGGTGGGAGAAGTGCGCGCGAGTAGCTCAGATTGTGCCTCGGTGAGTGGAGAAATTGCAAAGTAAATCATTGCGGTTAGCACACTAATCACAGTGGCTACAAAGTAGTTCTTGATAGAACTTTTGAGCAACTGTAAATCTCCGATACCAATCGCCAATCCCATGCCAATGATGGGACCCATGAGTGGGGAGATGAGCATTGCACCGATGATGACAGCGGTGGAATTGACGTTGAGTCCGAGAGATGCGGTGAAGATGGCAAAGATCAATACCCACAAGTTGGAGCCGCGGAAGGACACACCGCTACTGATTTGTTCGATGGTGTCCGCTTCTTGCTCTTTGTCGGGTAGTGCATTGAAATATCGCTTGATGATTTTCCATACTATTTGCATAATTCTTTTCATCATTCTGTTCTTTTGGGGTGGTAAATCAATTCTAAATTGTGTGCAGCTCGTTGTAGTCTAGGAGGAGTTGTCGGTTTTCTTTTCTTGAAATCCTCCTCCTCTTGTGGAGAGTCTTCCTTTCTTTGGGGGCATCCACTCTATTGGGTGAGTCTTCCTGTTATCTTTGTCGGAAATAAAAGCAAAAGTTGGGTGCTTTACGTCGTCTTACTATGACGTTGCACCCAACTTTGGATTTTTTCTTTTCGAAAAACTTATGTTGTGTCACAGTTTACTCCTACGGTGTGGATTAAAATGACAGACCGAAGGAGATATGTGGTGCAACTGCCGTATGTTGGCTGACAGAATATTTCAAATCTTTGAAGCCAGAAAGGAACGCTACACCCACTCGGAAGAAGAGACCTCGTGGTGCTTGGTATCGATAGCTCACTCTCAAACTGCTATAGTAACCAAAACTTCCTTCTTTTTGAAGGGGATCGCTAATCAGGTTACGCATCCCCTTTCGGTTTCTGAGCTCCCGTCGTTATTCATTTGCATCAATGCCCATGAATTTGTGGTTCTATGCTGGTAATACCCCAAACTCAAGCCGATACCGAGGTCAAGGAAATTACGTCTTCCACCAATCAACGTGTTGATTTCTAGAGGAACCGCAACTCCATCGCACATGTAGGAATCGTCGTTGAGAATAGCGAAGGGAGAGTCTTCGCCGCCATAGCTAAGACCAACGCTATAACCCAAACCTTTGTTGCCATGAAAACGAGCATCGTAGCTCACGGAGAACGTATTGGAGATGCCGCCAAATTCAGTATATACAGCCTGTTGAGGCTTTTTTTCTGCTGCCATAGGGAGAGCTATGCAGAGGAAAACCAAGAAACCTAAGAAGGATTTCATAGAAGTTGAATATTTAGAAGGAGAAACAGAAGAAATACTCGGAAATGCAATAGATGCTGAGGCACAGTTGGACACAGCATATTACAGAATACTCAGGTTATCGCATTATGGAAAAACGTCTTACAACACGTAGACGAGTCTCATTCATTGTCTTCCTGCACGAAATGTGCTTAATCAGAACAAGAGTTGCCTACGTCATCCTGAAATTTAGAAAGAATAACCGAGTGAGATGTAGGGTTGAATAACGTTGTCCGCATTCTCACGATCGTAGGCGTTGATGCAAATCCCGTGCGTAAGATTACGCCATGAGGCATTTGAAAGCGATAACCCATGTTGAGGGTGAGATAATAGCGAAACTGCTTAATGTTTGCTCTGACATAGCGCATGCGTGTTTCCTCTTTCGTAACATACTGCTCGGTATATTGGGCAAAACCAGGGACAACTCCGATACCACTTTCAAAAAAATGGTACTTTCTGCCAGTCAGATAATACATGCGCAAGGGCAACGACACGTGAGCTATGGAATAGCGATTCTCTGTAAAATATGTCTTATCGCTAAATCCCAGACCTACATCATATCCCCAGTGAGAACGAGGGGCAAGACGAGAGTCGAAGCTGAAGGAAAATCCATTGGAAGCTCCATTCACTTCTGTGTACACTGCGCGCTGTTGGGCTGCAGCTCCCAGAGTCGTCAGAGAAAGAGCAAATAAAAGTAGTCGATTCATAGAAAAGAGAAGATATTTCATGGTCAAATTCAAAGTGTAATTGAGCAATAAAACCGATTTATATGTGCAAATATAGGATATTTTGGAGAAATAGTCGCGATATTCATTCGAATTTTGCGGCAAACCATTTATATTCTGGGCTTTTTCTAGAGAAGAGTTGGAAAATCGCTGTCAAAGTCGTATTTTTGTGGTCAATATGTGCGTCAAATGTGCGTCAAATGTGCGTCAAATGTGCGTCAAAATCAGCAAACACTGCATCCATCAGCAGTACGGGTTCCCTCTTGGGCGACATCGCACGATAACATTTTCACAGATGCTCACTATGTCAGGGCATTCTCGCCTCACGATCATCATAGAAACTAGCAATACTCCATACATTTCAATGAAAAAAATCGCTCCTCTTCCTCCTCCTCTTCGTCATGCAACTTGTGGTGCATGCTCAAAACCCATTTGAAGGACCTAAACGCGAGATGCGCGGTGCTTGGATTCAGTGTGTCAATGGACAATTCCAAGGCATGAGTCGCGAGCAGATGCAAGCCAATCTCACCCGCCAACTCGATGTTTTGCAAGCCTGTGGCATCAATGCCGTGATGTTTCAAGTGCGTGCAGAGGCCGATGCCCTCTATCAGAGCAACTACGAACCTTGGAGCAAATTTCTCACCGGACGTCAAGGTCAATATCCAGGTTGGGACCCACTCGCGTGGATGATCGACCAGTGTCATTACCGTGGCATGGAGTTGCACGCGTGGATCAATCCCTTCCGTGCCAAGACCAAAGGTACTAACGAACTTGCCACCACACACCCCTATTTTAAGAATCCCGAACGCTTCTTGCGCTATGATGGACTGCTGCTCTTCGATCCTGGCATCATGGAAAATCAGCGTTACATCTGCGATGTGGCTGCCGACATCGTGCGCCGTTACGACGTGGATGGTCTCCACATCGACGACTATTTCTATCCCTATCCTGCAGCAGGTCAAGTCATTCTCGATGATGCTACTTATCTTGCTAATCGCAATGGCATTCAAGACCGTGCAGAATGGCGCCGATATAATGTGAATTCCTTCGTCAAGATGCTCTATAACACCGTGCATAGTGTCAAACCATGGGTAAAATTTGGAGTTTCTCCCTTTGGCATCTACCACAATCTTTCGGCAGGAAGCAATATCCCTGGTAGTGACACTCGAGGACTTCAAAACTACGACGACCTCTACGCCGATGTTCTCTATTGGGTGAACCAAGGTTGGGTGGACTATGTGGTGCCACAACTCTATTGGGAAATCGGACACAAATCAGCCGACTACGACCGCCTCATTCGTTGGTGGTCGCGCCACACCAATGGTCGTCCTTTGATCATCGGACAAGATGTGGAACGAACCGTTCGTGCGCGCGATGTCAACAATCCCACCGTCAATCAGATGGCAGCTAAGTTCGAGTTGCAGCGCAATTTGCCTAATGTTGCAGGTAGCTGCTTGTGGTATTCTGCTGCTGTGGTGCGCAATGAAGGAAACTTCGCTTACGAACTTCAAAACAACTACCACCTCACCCCTGCACTCCAGCCGCTCATGCCCTTCATCGATGACAAGGCTCCAAAGAAGCCGCGTAAGGTGAAAAAGCTCTGGATGCCCGATGGCTACTACCTCTTCTGGACGGCACCCAAGGCAAAAACAGAAATGGACGATGCGAAGCGTTATGTAGTCTATTGTTTTGAAAAAGGGCAAAAGATCGATTTGAATTCTTCTACCCACATCATCGCCATCACCGACCAAACGATGTATAAACTCCCTTATCAGTTTGGTAAAGAAAAATACACTTATGTCATCACGGCGCTTGATCGCTTGCAAAACGAGTCGAAACCCGTGAAAGTCAAAGTGAAACTCTAAAGACTTCTAGCGTTGCGTGCCGCAGCTGTGCACTTGTACTCCCTGCGAGAAAGTCAAGTCTCGGCACGCAACGCCTTTTATATAGTAGATGTAGACAGTAGTTACGCGCTGTGTATGCTTTTTGTTACCCCTCTTGTTTTGCATAGACATAGTGTGGCTTTTACATAGGTCACCATGCACCGTAACGACTTTCTACATACATAGAACTTGTTCCTTCTCTCCACTTTTTATTCAGACAGCCCATGAAAGTACTCAAATTTGGTGGTTCTTCTGTCGCCACACCACAAGCCATTCAGCAAGTCAGACAAATCGTGCAGCACACTGCTGCTCCCATGGTGATAGTGGTTTCTGCGCTGGGTGGAGTCACCGATCAGCTCATTGCTCTTTCTCATCAAGCCACCAAAGGGGGTGACGATTATCTGCCTGCACTCGAAGCCCTCCATCAACGTCATTGCGAAATGGTTAAAGCGGTGGTCGAAAAGGCTGAACAACCTGCTCTATTAGAGTTGGTCAATCGCCGCTTCGCGAATTGGGGAGCTTGCTTCAGGGCATCAGCCTTATCCAAGAACTTCCCCCTCGCATCGCCGACACCATCGTGGCTTACGGAGAACTCCTTTCGTCGGCTATCGTGGCACGCGCCATCGACAAAGCCATCTATATTGATGCACAGAAAATCATCAAAACACGCAAAGAGGGCGCGCGTCAAACTGTAGATTTTGAAGCCACTCATGCAGCCATCGAGCAACACATGCACGCGCTGCCACAAATCACCGTTGTTGGTGGTTTCATTGCGAGCGATGTCACCACTGGACACACCACCAACCTCGGACGTGGGGGCTCAGACTACACCGCTGCCATCATTGCTGCAGCACTCGGTGCTGAGGTGCTGGAGATTTGGACTGATGTTGATGGATTCATGACAGCCGACCCAAGAGTCATCCCCACGGCTTTCACCATCGACGAACTCACCTACGATGAGGCGACAGAATTGTGCAACTTCGGGGCTAAAGTCATCTATCCCCCCACCATCTTTCCAGTGTGCAAGGCGGGTATCCCCATCCTCGTGCGCAACACGTTTAACCCCACTGGTCGCCACACCATCATTCGCCAAGACGCAGCACCTGGAGAGCGACTCATCCGCGGCATTTCTTCCATCAACCAAACCGCACTCGTCACCGTGAGTGGTATGTCCATGGTGGGGGTCGTGGGTGTCAATCGCCGCATCTTCTCTTGCCTCTCCGATGCTGGAGTGAGCGTGTTCATGGTGGCGCAATCCACTTCCGAAACCTCCACTTCTCTCGCCGTCACCCCTTCGCAAGCGGAACAAGCCTGCGCTATCCTCGACCGCGAATTTGCCAAGGAAATCGAGTCTGGAGCCATGAATCCTGCGCTGTGCAACAACGACCTAGCTACTGTTGCCATCGTCGGTCAAAACTTGCGCTTCCACACGGGCACAGTTGGTAGACTTTTCTCGGTCTTAGGTCGAAACGGTATTGGGGTCAATGCCATTGCCTTGGGGGCTCTCGAACTCAGTGTGTCGCTCGTCATCCCACAAACTCAGTTGCGCAAGGCGATTGGTGTGCTCCACGACAGCTTCTTCATGGGCAATTACGAAGAGTTCAACCTCTTCCTCTGCGGTGTCGGCACAGTGGGGAGCCAGCTCATCGCACAACTCCAATCGCAGGCGGAGATCCTGCGTCAAGAACGTGGTGTCAAAATTAATCTTGTCGGCATCTGCGGCAGATCTTCCGCTGTTTATGCGCGCGAAGGTCTCGACACTGCGCAGTATCGTGAACTCCTCGATGCTTCCCCCGTTTCTGGCGGCATTGAAGCCATGCTCGACACCATCGAAGAGATGAATATGTTCAACTCCGTCTTTGTCGATTGCACAGCTTCGGCAGAGGTGGCAAAGCACTATGCGCGCTTGCTCGATCACCACGTCCATGTGGTCACTGCCAACAAAATCGCGGCTTCGGGTGATTACGACAACTATCAGCATCTCAAATCTCTGGCTCGCCAACGGGGTGTGAAATTCCTCTTTGAAACCAATGTCGGAGCAGGACTGCCCATCATTCACACCATCGATGATCTCATGGCTTCGGGCGACAAAATCAAAAGCATTGAAGCGGTACTCTCTGGCACGCTCAACTATGTGCTCAATGCTCTCTCTTCCGAGGTGTCTTTCTCACAAGCGGTGCGCCAAGCGCAGGAGGAGGGCTACAGCGAACCCGATCCTCGCATCGACTTGAGTGGCATTGATGTGGTGCGCAAACTCACCATCTTGGCGCGTGAGAGCGGTTATCGTGTCGAGAGCAGCGACATTGAAGCGCGCCGCTTCTTGCCTGACCATCTGTTTGAAGGTTCGCTCGAAGATTTTTGGGCACAACTTCCTTCGCTCGATGCGCATTTTGAAGAAGAACGCCAACGTCTTGTGCGCGAAAACAAGTGCTGGCGCTTTGTAGCTGAGTGGCACGAAGGCAAAGGGAAAGTTGGTCTTAAGGAAATCCCACAAGGTCATCCCTTGTATCATCTCGAAGGTTCTAACAACATCCTTTGCCTTACCACCGAACGCTACGACACGCCCATGATCATTCGCGGTTATGGCGCAGGAGCTGCCGTCACTGCCGCTGGTGTCTTTGCCGATGTCATGCGCGTCGCTCATCTCTAATTCCTCTTTGTCGCTACCATTACCACCTTCCTAGGTAGGGGCATCCCTCATTTCATCGTGCCCGTCCGCATCAGAACGAAAGTTTTGATGCGGACGAGCCGTTTCTAGTGCAACCATCTTTCTTTGCTGCTTCCTTTCTCCTTCTGCTTTCGCTCCCTTCACTCTCCCTTCATTCTCTTATCTTGTATTCGCTCTTCTTTCGCTCGCCTTTTTGCCTCCTTTCTTCCTCCTTTCACACCTTTTGTCTGTCGTTGTCCCTTGTCGCACACCCCCTTTAATCATCCGTTCTTCTTTCTTTCCCTCTGCCCCCTATAAGTATATGGGAGGATATGAGGCGAAAGTGAGAAAAATCGACAGAAAAGTGACATTTTTTCTTTCAAAATCTTTTATTTGATAAGTCTACATATCAGAATGGAGTTGTAATATACTCCAAAACACCAGACCTTCGAGAACTCTATCTCTCTTAGCGATTTCTTGTTCTGACCTAGTCTATCCGTTTTCCTCCATTTTCCAAAATTGTGATAGGGTAGCGCAGAAGGTGCCATCATCCACTCGTCACACTGTGGAAAACTCCCTCCTCGCGCGCACGTACGCGCACCCTACAGCAATTTTGCACTTTTTGCTTTCACAACCTTCACACTCGCTTTGTCCGTTATCTTCCTTTTCCCTTATTTTTCAAGGCATTATCCTCCTAAAATCTCCAACGTTTTTCGAAAAAACTCCCACGTTTTTTGAGAAATCTCCCACGTTTTCTCAAATATCTCCGAGAGTTGTGGATAACGCTCCGATTTTCCCATTTTCCCCTCCCTCATCCCCTCATTCCTCCAGTTGTCGATTTTCCGCTTTTTTCATCCCATTTTCCTTGATTTTTTGTCCTTCTCCATCACTTTTCTAAATGAATGCAAATAAATCGCTTGTATCTCTTTGTGTACCAGTGTATTACAGCGATAAGTGTGAAGGTTGTGAAAGCAAAAACCACTATTTTGCTGGGTGCGCGCGTGCACGCACGCGCGAGAAACCTTGATTTTACATTCGTTAATTCGGAGATTCTGTCGCCAAATTTTTCTTGTTTCTATTATTATTTCAATGTATGCAAACAAAGGAAAGTACCCTAAGCGAGTGTGCAAAGGATATGCTAGACAAAAACTGACTATGCTGATAAAAGACTCAAGAAATCTGTATCTTTCAGATAATCAATAAAATAAGAATGGATAAAGGGTAAATGGGTTACGAGTTGGAAACGAGCGAGTTTCTTTTCCCTTCTTTATTCTGCAATGCCTCAAAGAACACTTTATTTTCTATTGCAAAGATAATCATTTCCAAATGAAAAATTACAGGAAAAGAAGAAAAAATGGAAATCACCATCCCTTGCCCACAAGTGCATGAATTTGTTTCTCATATTCGACCTAATCCCGTAAATGAGGCGGATACCTTGATTAAACAGGTTCTCGAATTGTCGTGAAGCTCCTTGATAGTTCTGTTGTCTACGTTTGCGGGGCAATGTGGAGTTTTTGTGAGATTAGTATATGATTTCTTGCAAAACTCACCCAAAGTTACAATTCTGTTTTGTATAAGCATAAAGAGAAGGTGTTTCAGGTGGTCAAATGATTGCCGGGTAATGAATAGGCTACCGTTTTATTTGCTACATTCTGCATCAACTTGCTTATTGCGACAGTCCTTTGTTACGACAAACAATCATCATTTATATTGAGAGAAATGGCCTTTAGGTATTATTTTTGTGTTAAATTCCTCTGTCTTCACGATTTTTCTTCTTTTATTTTTGGCTTGCATTTGTTTTTACTCTCAATTCCGCAACCTTTACATTCAGTTCTTCACATAGCTGTCAATGCACTTGTTGTTTGTAAAATCTCCTTTTTCGATAGCTCTCTCCTCACAAATTCTGCCAAAATCGCATAGTGCCCCCTTTCCCCCAGGAGGGGGGGGATTTACCCTCGAAAACTATACATTATGGACTTGCAGCGTTGAAGATGGACCAATAGTGCAGACATCTATTTGTTGTGTAAATGTTCAACGTCCATTGTCTGGCAACCAGAACCCATTTTGTAGGAACAGCAATGAATGAAAAGATAAAGCGCTTAAGCCTACTTTTCATGTTAATGCAGAGAAAGATGCCACTGACTTTTGACAATAAATGCTGATAGAAGTTTTTCAGCATGGAGGTAATCAGCATAAACACCGTATTCTCTTCCATCTTTGAGAAAGGCAGATTCCTCCACCCAAAGTCGTTGTTTTGCACATCAAAATTCTTTTCACTCGCACCTCTCTGGTTGTACTTTTCAATGACCTCTTCTTCGGTACTCTCGTGGTCATTGGTCAGAAGAGCAGGGTATATGTATCCCATACCGGGCAGGAGCTGTTCTCCACTTTCTGTGTTTATCTTGGTGCGCTGCACGACAAGGCGAAGATGCCAGTCGGAAAGGAAATCATTGAACGCAAACGATGTAACCTCCATCTTCTCTCCATTGACAGACATGGGCTTCCACACCGTACATTTTTCGTACATCTCTCTGCGGCTAGAGCAGCTGCTAGCACGAAGGTAGAATGTTTCGGTACGCAGGAAGAGTTCCTCGATGAGTTCCTTGGTGAATGAGCCACAATCAGCGCGAAATGTACGGACAGAAAGTCCGTGATTTTCAATGTTGTCAAACATCCGTGTGAGTTCTTCCTTCTGCTTAAACTTCACGTTGGAATTCCCCTGCCGGTTCTCAACACCGATGATTAACGGGCCACAGGTCATCACACCTGGGAAATAGCCAGGTTGTTTCTTGTAGGAATAATGTGCATCGCTTTTCTCTGTTGAAATAAACACGTTATCAAAGTCTACATCGATCTCCTGTCCTCTTTTCAGAAGTCCTAGCTGCAAGGTCATATCCAGCAGCAAAGAATTCAGCTTTATGGCAGGGTCGTGAACATAGATGCCACCTTCCTGACTCCTGTAGGCAATACTCATACTGCGTAGTTCCTTTAGACCACGTGCAATGGTATCAGAACTAGGGATTTTCGCTCCAGGTGCTGTGATAAGATATTTTTTCAGGTGAGTAGTGATGTCCTCTATATGGTCGCCACCACAGAGATATATGCAGAAGAGCGCAAGTAGAATGTCGCTGTACTGATAACCATAGTTCGCACAACGCTTACCTAGACAATGGTCTACTAACTTATCCAATCCTGTGCGCTTAAATTCGTCCATCACGTAAAAAATCCCGCCATGAGGAACGATATTCTCATATTTTATTGCTATTTTTGCCATGCTTCGTAGAATGATGTTTGACGACATAAATTTAGTGATAATTCTGCGAATAGCAAAACCCTGAGGAACTTACTGTTCCTCAGGAAATTATTTATCATGTAAACAGCAAATTTTCTGTTTAGTTGCGGAATTAAGGTCTACTTAAAAAGTAACCTCCAACGGCATCTTTTGGTCAAAAATATTCATTCTTATAAGAGTGTATAGGTGAAAATTGAGAGGGTGCAGGTTTTGCAGAGGTCTCTGTATATTAAATTTTTCTCAAAGTTTTCTTTGCTAGTTTTGATAAATGTTTGTAACTTTACGACCGCTTACCTCACGCCGAGCCACTGTCACAAGATGAGAGGAGCGGATATGGGTGGGCACATATATAATAGAAGGCGTTACTGACGCTTTGGGTTTGACAGTATGAGAATCTAGCAAGTTCACAAGAATAGTCAAAAACAAAGCAACGGAACGCCCCAATGGGTGTATTGTACACTGTCGGTATTGTATCTTCTTGTTGGCATCACTGCTAAGGATGGTATGATAAAGGCATCTATACATATGCACAGCGTGGGGCTGGACGTTGCTCGTTTCGACTATTCGGGCAATGCTAGAGCCTTCATACAGTGTAACGAGCGACAGGACTTGCTCCACGTTTCCGTTTTATATGGGTGATAGCAAAAGGAATTAGTCTGGCACGGAGCTCCCAGATATTAGTGGTCATATCTCACCTCTGTCGCATCTGCCTAATCGTATGAGTTCCGTAAGCAACAAATATATAGACATCTTTATTGATAACTATGTAGGGGCTTTCCGCAGTTATATAAGAAGTAAGTTCACTGTACGAATCAGTGGGCTGGTTGATTTTATCGCAGCAGACGACCGTGATATAACTCTGCTTACATCTAAGTTGCATTTGTGTGGTTTTGATGTTTCATTCTGCAATGGGCAAGACACCATTGATGAGATACAAGTAGAGTATGTCTGCAATGATAAAGAAGGACAACCAGAACGCCTGAAATATAGCATTGACAACCTTATCTTCATTATCGGCCTGTCAAGCAAAACTGACATTTCCGTTATCGGCATCTTGACTATGCGAATTGTGTCGAGAATAATCTGCAAGTTCAAGACTATATACAAGGCGGTTGCCCTTGACCTTGATGACACCCTTTGGAAAGGCACGCTTGCAGAAGTGGGATTCGATGATATTAAGCAAACACTCCGAACAGATGAGGCCATGCCCTTTGTCGCTTTCATGCTTTTTATCAAAGCAATGGCAAAGGAACTTGGTTTGTATGTTGCAATCTGCTCCCGAAACGATATTGCCACTGTACAACGTGCTATTGACGGACTAAGCGAGGCTGAATTCCCTATCAAGAATCAAGTCGATTGCATTGTTACGAATTACAACGATAAAAGCAAGAACATTGAAGCCATAGCTCAAAAACTATCGATATTACCCAAATCTATTGTATTCATTGACGACAACCAAATTGTACGAGACGAAGTTAGAAGAAATCTCCCAGGGGTTTTTGTGCCAGACTGGAACAGCCATGAGGAACTTATGACTGCACTAATGGTGTGCTGCATATTTGATAGGTTTGAGTTGTCATTGAACGCAAGGCGGAGAAAGCGTCAGTTCAGCATCATACAGCAAGAACGTATCAACAACGCTCTACCCAAATTGTATATAGGCGTTCGTGTTGATACTGAACACAGGGATGCTAAGAGGTTGTATGCGAAATCAAATCAATTCAAGACCAATTTCAATTCTATTCCGCAATCATCAGAAGAAAAGTCGCTAATCTTTGAAATCTATCGTGATAATGGTGAATACCTTGGTATTTGTGGTGCATTGACATATACAGAAACGGCAAATTCCGTGGAAGTCGTAGAATGGGCTATCAGTTGTCGATACTTTGAAATCGGTTTGGAAGAATACATTTTGTTGTACATTGGGCAAATGGCAAACTTCAAGAATGTACGTCTTCGTTTTATGAGGAACGACACAAATATAAAAGCGCAAGAACTAATTGACAAGTACATTGATTACTATGATTCCTCTAAAGGGCAAATCATAGGACTCAAATACAATCACCAATTTATCAACGTGTTGCAATCAAATACGAATCTAAAAGAATTGAATAAATGAGCAAAAAAATCATATACACAATCGGCTACACTCTTTTTCAAAATGAAAGGGGAATTGACGTGGATGCCTTGTTCAAGACATTGCAGGAATACAACGTGCAATTCCTTGTTGACGTGCGTTCCGTTCCATTCTCGAAGCAATATCCGCAATGCAATGCAGACAACATGAAAATGGCATGTAAGAACTTTGGCATAACCTACATGAATATGCCAGAGATAGGCGCAAAGGCGGATAGTCAACAGGAAGTGTTCTCCAAAGCATCTGACATCTTCTTTGAGCTGGAGGTGTTCCCTATTGCAAAGAGCTATCGACCAGAGAAAACCGAACTGGCAGGCTCGGACGAGATTGTGGACTTCAACAAATTCAGACACGATGAACACTTCACAAGCGGCTTAAAGCGTATTGAAGATGCCTACGACAAGGACTTTACCCTGTGCCTGATGTGTAGCGAAAAGAAACCAATGGATTGCCATCGCTACTTCTTAATCAGCAAGGCACTTGAACAGAGATTTGGAGAATGGCTTGAAGTAAGACATATCACCGAGCGACCAGATGGAAGTATTGGCTGCATATCCAATGCAGAGTTGGACAAACAGCTTGAGGAGTTTGTTTGTGTCAAGAAGCATGTGCTGAGCCCGATGTTCAAAGATGATGTCTTGACAAACTACTTTGGAGATACCGAGCAGGAGAAAATCAATGACTTCTGCGATAGGTATTGGAATCTCATGCATGGTTGGAAGAAATTTAATTACAAGAATAATAACGTAGAAGACTATGATTAAGCTGTTTAACATTGGTTTTACCCAAAAGACCGCAGAGCAGTTTTTCGGGATTATCAAGGCAAACAAAATAGATTGCCTTGTAGATGTACGTCTCAATCCTAATGGGCAACTTTCACGTTTCGCCTTTGAAAAAGACTTACCTTTCTTCCTTTCGGAGTTGGCAAATTGCTGTCAGTATAAGCACCGTCTGGATTTAGCTCCAACGAAAGAGTTGTTGAAAGAGGTTAGGGACAAGTCTTGCCCCATGAGCAGAGACTACAAGCTGTTCGAGGTTGCATACAGAAAACAACTCGAAACCAAGTCGCACATTTCCAATTTTGTAGCAGAGTTTGGAAAGTATGAGAATGTGGTATTGCTTTGCTCCGAGCCAACAAACGAGAAATGCCACAGACGAGTACTCAGCGAAATGCTTCTTGAAAAATATGGCAATGACATCAAATTTGGTGGTAACTTATGAAGAAAGAGTATTGTTGCTTGCTGTGAGCTGCAAGACTGGTGGGCTATGTCCTGGCGGTATCGACTTGGATAATCCTTCCCAGTGGATTCGTATTGTGCGTGATGATGATCATGCTGGTGCAATACAAGGATACGAGATAGATTTTGCTCGTCCACTTGATGTGATAGAATTTGATGGGCGTCCTATGCCCCAAGGCAAACAAAGAGAGAATTGGGTGATAGACAATCACTCATGTAGAAAAATAGGAACAGAACCTATCAAAAGAATAGTACAAGCATTCAGCGAATATAGCTATCATGGCTTTTGGGACAATGGGTATGCCTATCTGAGGGAAAGAGAGTTTGAGCAAACAACTTATCCGTCAGAATCCATAATGCTCGTTTCAGATGTAAGGTTATACAAGAATGATAACGGAAAGGCCAAAATCGACTTCAAATGGGAAGGCTTGCCTTATCCTATGCAGGGAGTGTCAATGACTGACCAAGATTTTTATGACAAAATTGACGGTCAAGAAGTTTGCTTCAAAAATGCCATTATAGTGGTATCAATACCCAAAGATGTAGATTGGACACATCCTGTGACGGGCGAAAAAAGAGCTTATAAATTCGTTAGTAGAGTATTTGGAGGGAAGTAATTGCATAAACATGAGCAACAAAAAGAAAGGGAAGACAGAAACTGACCTTCCCATTTCCTGTGTTGACTATCCACAACATATAGTGCAGATGGTTTTGATTCTAAAGAACGCCAAAGGTGTGTGAACGTGCCTAGAGATATTAAGGCATTTGAAGCATAAGAAGCAACGGCAATAAGTTTAGAATGGAAGTATTTAACGTGAGTTCGACGAATTCAGAACAATGCAAGCTGCGTATCAATGGTCCTTTGTACATTGATGCATGGCTTCTTTGGAAATAGGCAATAGGCTGCAATTGCCCCTAATAAGTTGACGATGAAATTGTCAAAGCATCTATGCCTGGAGTGCTCCACTTGTGCAATGTTCTTAAGTTCATCATTCACAGTTTCTATAATGGCTCTTTTTCTGAGTAAAAGTCTGTCTGAAACACTCATTAAAGCTCCTTTCATGTTACTCTTTAATTTGGTAATAAGCTGTATTCCGTCAACGAAAAGCCTTTGAAAAAGATTCTTGCCGATGTAACCCTTGTCACCGAATAGCTTACCATATATAAAATCTATGAATGCTTTGTACTCCAAAGGCTTACGGTCATCAATATCTCCTGGCGTTATCATAAAGTTGAGAAGTTCTCCTTTCTCATTGCAAATCAAATGCAACTTGAAGCCAAAGAACCAACCCATAGAGCATTTTCCTCTTTGAGCTATGCCTTTGAAAACCTTGTGAATATGTATTCTTTGGTTTTTGCACACACGCAGTGGTGTACTGTTAACAAAGCTTTATACCCGTGCATTTACCCAGCAGGACCTTCTTGATAAACAAGATTAAGGGTACAGCTACCTCCCTTTCCAATTCTACTAAACGGTTATAAGAAACAACTTTGCCATACTTACCATCTTTCTGAGCTTTTACAATACGCGCCTGAAGCTTCTTGACCGCCTCCTCTGCTTTATTCCAGTCTATACTGGTCCAACTTTGGTTTCAGAAGGCGCACACTTAATATTTCTATTTTCGTTCATTTGCTTTCCTCCTTTAAGAAGTTCTTTAAGTTGTCTTGTAAAAGAATTATTACTGTCCGGTAATCTTCCGAACGGCACAAGAAAGCTTCCCGAAGCCCTTTAGAATAGGACTTCGGGCTTTCTTTTTCAAAAAGCAAGCCCCCTAATCGAATAATGACGGTTCCGAGGGTGGGGATTTAGCTCTTTCAGCCCCAATTGCACACCCATCCTTTTGAGGATTTTCCATGAAAGCGATGAAATTAGTGTAATACATGAGCGTCAATCTAAGCATGGTTACGATTTGAGAAAAAAAAAATCAAGTGTATTCCGCGACCTGAGATGAGTCGATAAGAAATGGGCATTTGATACCGCAGAAGTCCATTTTGCAAAATAGAGGATGCAGTTTGCGAAAATAAGAAAGAGAATTAATATAAATAAGAATCATTTGACATTTTAGCGGCTCCAAAATACCTAAATGTAGTGATTGCACGGCGCAATTGAATGCCGTAACTTTGCACTCTCAATTCTGCACAGAACCTCCAGGTGGTTTCGCTCCACACAAAAATGACATAAGATGACTTCTTTTCGCCGTATTTCGTTCCCCTCCCTCACGAGTCTTTGCCGTTTGCGCGCTACGCATTCTGCGATGAGTGCCCGCTCACGCCGCATATCCTTGCTTTTTACCGCCTTGTTGTGCGCCACGATCAGCCATGCTGCCGGAGATTACGAAGTGCGCGGACGAATCACCGACCAACAGGGACGACCAGTGCCACAAGCGGTGGTCGTCATTCGCGGAACGCGGCACCATGCACCGACCGACTCAGTCGGTGTCTACAAACTAGGACGTCTGGCAGGACAACACGCCCTCACCGTTTCTGCTATTGGTTATAGTCAAGTCACGCATGCGCTTAAAGTCTCGTCAGACAGCGTGGTGGTGCTGGATTTTCGCCTACTTCCGCTCCAAAACAGCCTTCGCGAAGTGGAAGTCACCACAAGTCGGATCGGCCGACTGCGGCATTCGGCTTTTAACACCATAGCCATCGACACGCATGCGCTACAAAACACGACTAAATCGCTTGGTGATGCGCTGGCAGCTGCACCGGGTGTGAAGGTTCGCGAGACCGGTGGTGTGGGATCGGACATGAATGTCTCGCTCGACGGCTTCAGTGGAAAACACGTCAAGGTATTTATTGACGGCGTTCCGCAAGAAGGAGTAGGAAGTGCGTTCGGGCTCAATAATATACCGGTCAACTTTGCGCGCCGCATCGAGGTGTACAAAGGCGTTGTCCCTGTGACTTTCGGCGCAGACGCCATAGGCGGGGTGATAAACATCGTCACCGAGACGCCACAATCGGGATGGCACGTCGACGGTTCGTATGCCGGCGGTTCATTCAACACACACAAGAGCACACTCAACTGGAATTGCACGTGGCAGTCGGGATGGAAACTCGAAATGAGTGCCTTTCAAAAACTATTCGGACAACAACTATATGATTACTGCTCCTGTGAAAGACCTCAGCAATGGGAGTATTGATTTCAAACACCCCAAGCGGGTGCGCCGATTCCACGACACTTATCACAACGAAGCCCTAACCGTGCGCGGCGGTGTGATTAATCGGCAGTGGGCAGACCAGCTTTTGCTCGGATTTACGCTGGCGGGCATGCACAAAGACCTACAAACTGGTGTAAGACAGGAGGTTGTCTACGGCGGAAAGTATCGTTTCGGGCATTCCTTCATGCCTTCGCTTCAATATGTTAAGCGCAATCTCTTACACAACCGTCTAGATCTCACGCTCACCGCCAACTATAATCGCAACCTCACCACCAATGTCGATACGTCGGCTTACGCTTTCAACTGGCGCGGCGAATCAATTCCGCGAAACTCCCCGGCGAACAAAATTACCTCTTCTTGCGCTACAACGACGACAACTGGAATGCCGGACTCGATACGCGTTTTTCGCCTCGATGAGCATAGTCTTCTCACCTTCCACCACACTTTCGGCCGCTTCGACCGCAACGCCACCTCACTTTTTGGCGCGTGAGAACGAGAAAAGCCCCCCATCGGACGCGGGACAACCAAGCACATCAGCGGACTTTCTTACCTCTTTACGCCCAATGAGCACTGGAATGTGACCGCCTTCGGCAAGTTCTACCATTTACACGTGAGCGGTCCAGTGAGTACTAGCGATTTGCAAGAAAAATTCATCCGCAAGGAGCACCAACTGGGCTTCTTCGGCTTCGGCGCAGCGGGCACCTATCGTTTCTCTCCCCATTGGCAGGGAAAATTGTCGTATGAACGCGCTTGTCGCCTGCCCAATGTCGATGAACTCTTCGGCGACGACGATCTCGAAAGCGGCAGTGTCACCCTGCAACCCGAACAGAGTCACAACTTCAATCTGAATATTTCTTACGCACAGAGCAGCGGCCTGCACCACTTGTTGGTCGAAGTGGGCGGTATCTACCGCGACACGCGCGACTACATTCAGCGCAATGTCATCAGTGTGGGGGGCGGTCGTTTTGGATCAAGCTATGTCAACTTCGGACGCGTGCGCACTTACGGCTTCAACTCCTCCTTACGCTACGATATTGGTCACCGCCTCAGCACCGGCGCCAACTTCACTTACATGGACGTGAGAGACAATATGCCTTTGGCGCAAGATGGCGTGACGCGCAACTATGGTTACCGCGACCGCATGCCGAATCTCCCCTATTTGTTCGCCGATGTCGATCTTACCCTGCGGTGGCCGCTGAACTCCTCGCGAAGTCGCATCTTTTCGTTGACGTACGACAGCCAATATCTCCACAGTTTCACGTTCTACTCCTCGCTTTTCGGCGCGAATAAGGGTGAATATCTCGTTCCCGCCCAACTTTCGCACAACCTCAACGCCACCCTAACGCTCGCCAATGGACGTTATGCCGTGAGTCTTGAGGCGCGTAACTTCACCGATGAGAATCTCTACGACAATTTTAGTTTACAAAAAGCAGGACGCGCCTTCTACGCCAAAGTGCGTTTCAACTTTGGGCGATAAATCCTGCACTTTTTCCATGTAATATCTAATTCAAACGCATCATGCAACTCTCTCTCCTCTCCAAGTCGCTGCTTCCCGCAGCCCTGCTTGCCGCCACTCTCACGAGCTGTGGCACTGATGAACCTGGACAAACGCCCACCACTCCCACAGTGGAGCAAAAAGGTACCTTCGTTATTCCCGCCGACATCGTCGCTTCGGGCAGTGCCGCTTCGCATGTGCTGATTACCACTGCCAATCTATCGAGTGGAACGCTCAGCCCGCGCAACAACGGTCTCCTCTTTGACGGTGGTTACGAGTACATTTTCTTCCAAAATAAGTATCTCTGCACGCTTCAGTACAACCAAGGCAACGCTGGCACCACGCGTTCGTACATTCTGCGCAACGGTCAGCTCGAAAAGCGTGACAAAGGTTTCGAAGTACGCCGTTTCACCACCTACGGCACGTGGAATGATGAACTGATGACCGTTTCAACGGGAGACGGCAACAAAGATGCAGCCGATGCCAACGGCTATCTACCCAAAACCTTCCTTGTTTCGTATCTGAACATCCCCGCCGAGACCGAACGCAACAACGACACCAAGCAACCCCCAGTTCCGTTCTGAGAATTTCCTCGGCAACGGTGAATACGTCACTCTCTCCGGGCTGCTCCAACGCGAGGGCAAACTCTACTCTGCCGTCATCCCCATGGGATTAAGCCAGTACGGTTCGGCTGTCGACGGTGGAAAATACATTCGCAACGGCTATGCCGATCTCGTTAAGAAGGAAAACGGCGGCAGCAAGAGCAGTGCTTACAAGAAAGGCGAACTGCAATGGACGCAATATCCCGACGAATGCTGGCTCGCCATCTTTGACAACAATGCATTCGAAGGACGTAAGCTCATCAAAACGGACAAAATCAGCTACGCCTGCGGACGTTTCAAGTCACAGTACTTCCAAATGATTTGGAACGACGCTGATGGCGATCTTTACGTCTTCTCTCCCAGCTTCGCCAAGACGATGACCGACAAGCGCCAGCAGACTTCGCTTCCCGCTGGTGTGGTGCGCGTGAAGAAAGGTGCAACCGACTTCGACAAGAATTACTACTTCAACCTCGAAACGCTCACCGGTGGTCGCGCCTTCCAACGCACTTTCCCCGTTGGTGGCGACAACTTCCTGTTCTACCTCTACAATAAGGTATATGGTCAGCTTACGAACCAAGATCTGGCGAACGAACTTGGCATTTTCAGCGCCAAGAGCGGTAAATTCATCTCCGTCACTGGTCTCCCCGCCGATGTTGTGTCGCTGGGTAACCGTCCCTTTGCCGAAAAACGGTGTAGCTTACGTTCCTGTCATGACAAAAACCGGCAATCCCGCCATCTACCAGATCAATCTCTCCACTGGTGTCGCCACCCGTGGCGTGGAAGTCGAGGCCACTCATCTCAATGCGGTCGGTCGTCTGCTTCCCTTCTAATTGATTGCTCGGATTGCTCCGCACGCTTATTCCTACGTTCCTACGCCGAAACTCCCAGCTCTGGCGCGCCGTCACTGTAGTGACTGGCGCGCTATTGCTGACTTTGGCTCTAAAAACCCTCACACATGAAAAAAACGTTCAAACGTCTCCACTTTTGGCTCTGCTGTTCCCTTCGGCTTGGTCATCGCGCTCATCTGTTTCTCGGGTGCCATGATTGAATTTGCAGGCGAAATTTCGGAATGTGCCTACCACGATCGCTCATGAAGCCCGAGTGTCTTCGCAAGGTCGCCTGTCGCTCCCGGAATTAGTGCAGCGTGTCGAGCCGCATCTTGAACCGGGTGTCACCATAACGGGCGTGAGCATTCCTAATGACAGCACGCGCAACTACGAATTCAACCTCTCAGCGCCTCCGCGTACCGAGTGGCTCGTCGACCCCTATACAGGTCGTGTCGCCGGTCCCAAGGAACATCTCCCCTTCTTCGAAGTGATGTTCAAACTCCACCGCTGGTTGCTCGACTTCCCTCACGAGGGCGAAGGTATCTGGTGGGGGCAAACTCATCGTGGGCGTGAGCACGCTCATGTTTCTGTTCGTGTTGATCACGGGGCTCGTGGCTTTCTGGCCACGCACCACGCGCGGTCTGCGCAAACAACTCACCATCCACTTTCGCCGCGGACGCCAGCGCCGCTGGTTTGACCTCCACACCATCGGTGGCGCCTACCTCTTTGTGCTGCTGCTTGCCATGGCGGTCACCGGTTTGACGTGGTCGTTCGATTGGTATAAGAAGGGTTTTTATAAAGTATTGCGTGCCGAAGCTCCGCAACGCAAAGGCGGTCACGGCGGCGGTGAGCATAAGGGCGGCAAAGGCCATCGAGGTCGCCCCTGAACACGGTGCCAAGGCCGAAGCCATGCCCGAGGTCGACGAAAAACGCCTGCCCCGACGCACGCACTTATGCCGCATGGCAAGTCGCAGCCGACCAACTTCGTCAAAAAAATACCCCACAGCCGATGCCGTGGAAGTGAACGAAGAAGGCGGCAGTGTGTCGCTTGGTGAATGGGGCAATGTCCGTGCTACCGATCACTACAGCTTCGATTCTACCGGTCATCACGTCACCGAGGAAAAACTCTATGCCAGTGCCGAGCGCGGACAGCGCATCCGCGGTTGGATTTACTCCGTACACACGGGCAGATGGGGCGGATGGCCGATGCGCATCCTCCAATTCTTCGCGGCTCTCTTCGGCACCTCTCTCCCACTTTCGGGCTACTATCTGTGGTGGAAACGCACCCGCAAACGGAAAGCCCGCAAGTAACGGCGAAAAGTGCTCTGTTTTCGAACAAAACTTCCTTACTTTCAGCAAAAAGTGGGGAAGTTTTTTTCGTATCGCCTGTTGCGTTCTTTCAACTCCTGTCAACAGAGGAGCATAAAGATGAACAGGGTAACGGTTTCCGTCCTCGTCGTTGGCGCGGCAGGGTTGTAGTTTTCAACTTCGTATCTCTCGCGCTGGCTCAGGTGCTTTTCAACCGGTCATACTGCGTCTCTTTGCTAGGGGTTGGGGTATGAAAGACCCGAGTCTTGTTCGATTTAGTTCTGTCCGGTAAAAAGTTTTTCTGGTGATAAAAAAACAAGGCTGAAGCCCTCTTGCAGGGATTTTTAGCCTATTTTGTTACTTTGCAAATTGAAAAAAACACTAGTAACATGAGCAATAGTACGCATTTTATCGGACAGCCAGTCTATGCACAAGTCCTAAAATGGCTTGACAAAGAAAAACCGAACAAATCACAAAATAAGAGGTTTAAGAGGAGGGTGTCAGCTGAAGGGGCTTATCTCCACAATGAACACTCCCCATCGTTCGCAAGGAAGAGAACGATGGGGAGTGTTTTTGAAAAATAGGGCGCAGCGCGCTTAGAAAGTGTGTAATTTTCCGACCACGCGATAGAGTTGTTGGATGCGACTGATGGGGTAGCGTTCGACACCATAGTCGGGGTTGCTAGCAATGAATTCTAGTAATTCGGGATTGCCGGGTACGCGACGTAGTTTTTTAACCGTGCGTAGGTCGTCGAGGACAACGGCATAGATGTGTCCAGGCTCGAAACTCTCGAGCGAGCAATGGCGGAGCGCAATTTTGTCGCCAGGCTCAAGGTCGGGCAACATGCTTTTGCCTTGCACTGAGCACCAAAGATCAGCTGAGCGGTTGAGTGGCGTGTCCATGTAATAATTGGGCACTGGAGGTTGCTCATTGTTCACTTCTTCAAATCCGCAGGTAAAATCGTTGTCATACACGGGAAGTGCTTCAAAACGATTGGCTCTGTGGGCATCACTCTCTGCCGATTCGCGATCGGCTTTCATCATTTCTCCCTCCCCTGTGAGCAACCAATCCACCGATACCCCCAAACGCTCGCTAATGGCAGCTAGAAAATCGTACTTGGGTAAAACCGTACCCGTGAGATACGATCGAATGCGCGCTTCGTTCGTATCGAGTAAACTTGCAAAGCGCGTGTTACGCCCGTCTGCAAATTTCTTGACCAAAAGTTGGAGTCGGTTTGTCATAACATATCGTTGTTTGAGATGTGACAGCCACATCTTTCATGGTTAGAGATAAGGCGCATGCTCCGCAAACGGCGGAACTTGTGGGGAAAAGAACCTCGCTGCACCGTATGGCTTATATGCGAGAATGGCTGATTATTAATTCTGCAAATATACGATTTACGAAAGAAATTTCAAAATAAACCACCTAAATTTGCTTGAAAAAATGTGGAATGCGCAAGAAACCTAGTGATTTTGAACATTGTCCGTGTAGTGAACGCATATTTTTGCGACGGTTGTGCACGTAAAGCAGGAGCTTCCTGCGTGAGGAAGCTCCTGAGAGGGGAAATCAACGATTGATGTTGTGCAGAAATAACGTACAAAATAGTTGACTATTAGAACATGTGACCGCCGCCTGGGGGAGGAGTAGAAGGACGGAAGTTGCCTGGTCCACGATGCTCGCCAGGCCCTCCAGGGCCACCACCTTCGGGAGGAGTGGGAAGTTTAGCACCTCCGAAGACATTGAGTTTGAAGATGGCATGGAGCATAACATAAGTGTTGAGCATATTGCTCCTGGTGTCGGTGCGCATCAAGGCGGTGAGTGAACGACTGATGTTGTTTTGCTGATTGAGCAGGTCGAAACCTTCAAGGCGCATGGTGAGTGCATTGTCTTTCAAGAAGGATTTTGAGAGAGAGGCGTTCCATACGAGTTCGTTGGTGTTGAGCTCCGAAGCTGCAAATCCACGACGAGAAGTCATGCGCAAGTCGGTGGAGAAACTGATGCTCCAAGGCAACGTGATATTGGTGGAAACACCATAGTCGTAGCTCCAAGTGTCGAGATTCTGACTAGGGTTGAGTGAGGAGCGTGAGTGCTGATAAGACACACGACCATCGAGGGTCACGTCCCACAAGTCGCGACGATAGGAGAAGTCGAGTTTCTCGGAGAAACCACTGATGCGGTTAGTGCTCTTTGTGCCACTGCACCTGCAAATAGTTGATTCACCTGTGACAAATTAGGCGCGTCGGCGAGGGTGATGGGTTGTGAGGTGGTGGCAATGTAGCCAACAGAGCGCGACAAGTTCACGTTGGTCGAAGTGGACATCGTGAACATTTTGGAGGCATTGAGGGAGTGTTGAAGGTGAATCCCCATTAGCGCTCCAGTTGCCATTGATGTTCTCGGGACGTGTGAACTGGCGACCGCTGGCATCGTCGTAGATGAGCATTTGCGTCACAGCATTGCGCTCGTTGGTGAAACTGAGATTACCCATGATGCCACGTTGCGACTCGGTGTTGTAGCCATTGTAGAACAAACGGAAATTGTCGTTCCAAGAGGGTTTCAAACCAGGGTTGCCCACAGTGATACGGAGGGGATTAGAGTTGTCCACTACATTGAGCAGGTTGGTCATCGAAGGTTGGTTCGTTTCTCCACGATAGAAGAAATCTAAACGCTGTGTCTTAGAAAATTTGACACGCAAACGAAGGTTGGGCGCAAAGGTTTGCACGGTGCGAGTGGTGTCGATGTGTCCCACTGAGCCGCGAGTGTAGTCCAAAACGCGTGTTCTCGGGCATATAGCGCAGACCCACATTGAGGTTGATGAGGTTAGTGTTGTAGCGGAGTCCGATTTCTGCGCGGTGAGTGTTGTAGTGGTAGGTGGCGGATTGCGAATTTGCGGCATCACGCGCGACTGCGTATAGGTCGTTGGCATTGATACGGTCGAGCAACTGTGCTGGATCTACTTGAGTTTGCACAGCTTCGCTACTCAACTTATATAGGGCTTCGGGCAAACTCCCGTTGGCGGTGATGTAATCGTTGAGGGTGTTGTAGCCCGATAGGGAAGTGAGGTTGTAGAGTTCGCGACGACCATCGGTGACACGGTGCTGGTAGGAATAGCGAAGTTCACCATAAAAGTTTTTCCCACAATGGGTTCTACATACGACGCCCCCAAAACGATAGTTCCAACTGGTGGAAGGACGGTTAGAAAAATTGGTGCGTGCCGTTGGGAGCAAGCACAGACTGGGTGTCATCGAAACGCAAACGACGATGAATGTCGGCAAGGCTATAGCTGGTGGAGCCTGATTCCTCCCATTTGCCCTCGCGCTTCCACGCTCAAATTGCGACCTGTGCGGCCTGGGAGCTTGCGCGTTACATTGAGTTCTCCTTCAAAAAGCATGACTCCAGGAAGTGCCCAACTTGTTATTGTTGTTGAGATTGACCAGATAGGGGAGAGTGCTGACCAAGGTGTCGGCAGTGCCGCGTGTGGTGCTTGCATAGGCGCGGTCGAGCACTTCGTCGGTGCTGCTCGCACCCAAAGAAGCGAAAGGATCACTGTCGAAAGTGGCAGCTCGCTTGTTGCTACTAGAATTTCCCTTGTTCCAGTTGAAGTTGGGGCGGAAAGTCACAGAAGTCATGGAGTCTGGGCTCCACATTAGACGAAAAAGAAGCTCGAACACTTTGACTGAGATTGTTGGCAAAGCTATGTGAGTTGGAAAAACTGGGTTTGCGTCCAGCTGTGAGGAAGGTTTCACTAGTGGTGATACTCTCGGTGTTGTTGTCGTTGCGAAAATAGAGGGCATTACCCCCAATTTCAAATGCTCCCGACTTGAAGCGCTTGATGCCATTGTCCCACGAGAAATCTAAACCAGCCATGGTGGAGGTGGTGCGGCCATCATTGTTGGACATGAAACTACGAGGACCTCCAAAACCGCGGTCGCCGACGTTGTTGTGCGACCCAAAGAACCCAAAGCGGCTATTGTCGGTGAAACGCATCAACATAAGTTTGGTCTGATAGAGATTGTTCTTTTCGTCATCGCGTCCACCCGCTACTTCAATGTTGCTTAGGAGTGTTTGGTTGAGTTCGCGCTTGGTGGAGATGTCGAGAACAAAACTTTCTTCGCCATCGTCTATGCCGGTTTGCTCTGCTAAATCGCTCTTCTTTTCGTAGCTCTTTACCTTAGAAACCAAATTGACGGGAAGATTTTTTTCATCGCGATTTTGGTATCTCCTTTGAAAAAAAGTCCTTACCATTGATGAGCAATTCCTTCACGGTTTTTGCCGTTTACTTTGATACTACCATCAGCGCCCACTTCCGCACCGGGCAGTTGTTTGATGAGCGCTTCCAAGGAAGCCCCTTCTGCTGTGCGGAAGGCTGCTGCGTTGAACACCGTGGTGTCCTCACGCTGTTCCATACGCGCCAGTACGGCTTTTACCTCAGCAGCGCTAAGCAAAACATCACTATTGTTGAGCGATACTTCCCCAATGTGCAAAGTGTCGCCGTTATTCTTCAGAGCCACCGCAAAGGATTGAGATTCGTATCCCAAAGCACTTGCAGTGAGATGCAGACTGTCGGTGGCATTGGTTTCAGTGCGCAGGGTGAAGCGCCCCAAACTGTCAGTGGTGGCAACGGAAGGGCGTGAACCTTTGATGCGAACGTCGGCATTACGAATGGGAAGATTGTCCGTCTTTCCAACGAGGGTGCCGACAATGACACGATGTTGGAGCGCATTGGCTGCATAGACCCCGATGGGCACGACAGCACAAATCGACAAAAATAGGGGAAGTAATGATTTTTGCATACGCTTAGGGTTGTGAAAGTTCTGTGATGGGAAATAGCGATTACACTTGCCTAGTAATTTTCCGTAGTTTTGGTGCAATGAAGATAAGCTAGTGGTTGCCTATGCTCTCTTTCTTTCTTGTTTTTGTCATGCAAAAACAAAGAGTAAGTCTAATTTAGGTGTCACGATATAGCTAAATCCATAGGCAAAGGTAGTTCATTTTCAAACAATGACAAGAACAAATATTTCTAATATGCGGAAATCAAACGATATTTGGCACTTTTTTCGTTTTGAAGTTATCATTTGTCTATGTATGATGCCGAAAAAATAGAAATTGAGTGTCGAATAAATGTTAGAATACAAAGTTGTTCCTATATATAGTTGTATAAGATGTTCTTGTCATTGCTTTAACCCAAATCAGTCATTAGACCGTTATAGTACGAATCGTAATTGAAAAGACAACTTCCTGCCCTCTTTCATTTTCTTGTTGGCATCTAGTTTTTCATTAGTTCTCGCCGTAGCCCGCTACGTCTTTGAACTCACGGTAAACAATTTGCTCAACAATCTAATGAAATTTATTCAGGATCTAAGGACCGATTTGGGTTTAAGGATTGGCGATATCCCCTAGTATATAGTTGATTCACGGCTTATCTTACGATGAAATAGTGACTAGAGGAGAGAGAGGTTGCCTTCGGTTATTGATATATTCTCAATTTGTTCCCTTCAATAAGGCATTGCACCAAATGAGAGGGGAGTGCTTTGTAAATATGGCGGACATTTCGGCTTTTCTACTTCTAATGCTCGTTTTAGTCTGTTTTTGACTTTAAGTCTGAGAGAGGTTCTTCTAGGCGTTTATCGAGGATTTGTCTTAGTTTTGCAAACTCTAGAGATTGCAAAAATAGGGTGTTCTAAAAATTTTTTTCTGCGATTTTTGTAGGAAGTCTTGGTAGTTTGCGAATCTTGCCGTACTTTTTGCATCGCAATCGGGACGCAAGGGTCACTTGCTAAGTCACAACGTGCTTAGTTAGCTGAGACTTGACAACCTGAACGCCTGACAGCAGCAAACGAGCTGCATGAAGTCATTGAAACGATTACATAACAGATTGTAGAGAAGTACAAGGAACAATCAACAATGAAGCAGAAATGCTTCGGGTAAAATGAATTGTACCGTCAATTTCTACCCAAATCCAAAGTAACAAGACAGGAAACTGAGCGATTAATACAGAATCAAAACAAATTATTATATTACAATGAAGAGTTTGATCCTGGCTCAGGATGAACGCTAGCTACAGGCTTAACACATGCAAGTCGAGGGGCAGCATGGAAGAAGCTTGCTTCTTCTGATGGCGACCGGCGCACGGGTGCGTAACGCGTATCAAACCTGCCTCATACTCGGGGATAGCCTTGCGAAAGTAAGATTAATACCCGATGTTGTTATGTTACCGCATGGTGATATAACCAAAGATTTATCGGTATGAGATGGTGATGCGTCCGATTAGGTAGTAGGCGGGGTAACGGCCCACCCTAGCCTTCGATCGGTAGGGGGTTCTGAGAGGAAGGTCCCCCACACTGGAACTGAGACACGGTCCAGACTCCTACGGGAGGCAGCAGTGAGGAATATTGGTCAATGGACGGAAGTCTGAACCAGCCAAGTAGCGTGCAGGATGACGGCCCTCCGGGTTGTAAACTGCTTTTAGTTGGGAATAAAAAAGAGGACGTGTCCTCTATTGTATGTACCTTCAGAAAAAGGACCGGCTAATTCCGTGCCAGCAGCCGCGGTAATACGGAAGGTCCAGGCGTTATCCGGATTTATTGGGTTTAAAGGGAGCGTAGGCGGATTATTAAGTCAGTGGTGAAAGACGGTGGCTCAACCATCGTTAGCCATTGAAACTGGTAGTCTTGAGTGCAGACAGGGATGCTGGAACTCGTGGTGTAGCGGTGAAATGCTTAGATATCACGATGAACTCCGATCGCGAAGGCAGGTGTCCGGGCTGCAACTGACGCTGAGGCTCGAAAGTGTGGGTATCAAACAGGATTAGATACCCTGGTAGTCCACACAGTAAACGATGTATACTCGCGGTTTGCGATATAATGTAAGCCGCCAAGCGAAAGCATTAAGTATACCACCTGGGGAGTACGCCGGCAACGGTGAAACTCAAAGGAATTGACGGGGGCCCGCACAAGCGGAGGAACATGTGGTTTAATTCGATGATACGCGAGGAACCTTACCCGGGCTTGAACTAAGAGTGACAGATTTAGAGATAGATCTTTCTTCGGACACTCTTGGAGGTGCTGCATGGTTGTCGTCAGCTCGTGCCGTGAGGTGTCGGCTTAAGTGCCATAACGAGCGCAACCCTTTTCCTTGGTTGCCATCAGGTAATGCTGGGCACTCCAGGGATACTGCCATCGTAAGATGTGAGGAAGGTGGGGATGACGTCAAATCAGCACGGCCCTTACGTCCGGGGCTACACACGTGTTACAATGGGGGGTACAGAAGGTCGCTACCTGGTGACAGGATGCTAATCTCAAAAACCTCTCTCAGTTCGGATTGGAGTCTGCAACCCGACTCCATGAAGCTGGATTCGCTAGTAATCGCGCATCAGCCATGGCGCGGTGAATACGTTCCCGGGCCTTGTACACACCGCCCGTCAAGCCATGAAAGCCGGGGGTGCCTGAAAGCCGTGACCGCAAGGGTCGGCCTAGGGTAAAACTGGTGATTGGGGCTAAGTCGTAACAAGGTAGCCGTACCGGAAGGTGCGGCTGGAACACCTCCTTTCTGGAAGTTCAGTTACCTGGTTACTTGTATGGAAAAAAAAAGAATATGGTACAATCAAATAGATTGTCACCTATACTTCTCGCAATAGGTTATGCTAAGCATAAGAGAAAGATGAAGCCGAGCAGCTCTGAAGTAGTTTGACTTGCGTGGATTTTTTCTGCCAGTCCTATAGCTCAGTTGGTTAGAGCGCCACACTGATAATGTGGAGGTCGGCAGTTCAAATCTGCCTGGGACTACTTGCAAACGGAGCACCGCGCTCCGAAAGATTGGGGGATTAGCTCAGCTGGCTAGAGCACCTGCCTTGCACGCAGGGGGTCAACGGTTCGAATCCGTTATTCTCCACACATTCTACTGCTCAGTCGCTATGATGGTGATACATCAAAGCAGAATGACAGAGCAAGAGATCTTTGACATATTGAACACGCAACAAGTTGATTCTTGTTTCCATCCACCGCAAGGTGAGATGCGAATACAGAGAATCATCCAAGTAACGAAACAAAGGTAAACGAAAGTACAGCTTTAAGTATATTCCCACCTTCTGATTTTATCAGAATAAGGAAAAGGAAGTAATTAAGGGCGTA
>BNJS01000500.1_pt1:0-200000 | contig 257754 bp, 235 predicted proteins | sample 8540461 | NCBI WGS metagenome assembly BNJS01 (sample SAMD00202454, study PRJDB9452) | human saliva metagenome | isolation source: human saliva | place: Japan | reverse complement strand
CTTCGCAAGCAGCACATCCCTCTCACTCTGCGCCGTCTCACAGGTATCGTGAGTCGTGGAGGAGCCATCATGGCAGGGTGGTGCACGGCTAAGAATCAAGAGAGTTTTCTCTATGATCATTTCGAAGAAATCTGCGAGATAGCCGCTCGTTATGACGTAGCCTTGTCGCTGGGTGACGGACTTCGTCCCGGTTGCATCCACGATGCCAACGATGCCGCGCAGATGGCAGAGTTGAAAACATTGGGCGAACTCAATCGCATCGCCGCTCGCCACTATGTGCAAGTCATGATAGAAGGTCCAGGACACATACCCATGCACATGATTCCAGAGAATATGACGCGCGAACTTCTCGATTGTGATGAAGCCCCCTTCTACACCCTCGGTCCCTTGGTGTCAGACATCGGCGCAGGCTATGATCATATCACTGGAGCCATTGGAGCTTCCATCATCGGACATCTCGGTACTGCCATGCTCTGCTATGTCACGCAAAAAGAGCATCTCGGTTTGCCCGAACGAGATGATGTGCGCCAAGGAGTCGTCACCTACAAATTAGCCGCCCACGCCGCTGATTTAGCCAAAGGTCATCCCGCAGCTTTTGTGAGAGATTATGCCATGAGCAAGGCGCGCTATGAGTTCCGCTGGCACGATCAATTTCATTTATCTCTTGATCCAGAGCGAGCCCTAGAGTTTCATGATCAAACTCTGCCTGAAGAATCTCAGAAGAAAAAACACTTCTGCTCCATGTGTGGTGAACATTTCTGCTCCATGCGTGCTAATCGTAAGTTCCGCAAAATTCTGCAATCACAAGAAGATGTCATAGCTGCCCCGTGTTCTGAAAGCAGGGTAGACACTGATGGTGAGCAACAAGCAGATAATGAAACCACAGCCACCCATCGTTGCAACTGCCACCACAGTGAGGACCCACTAAAAGCATAACACAATGCACCCCAAACATCATATCGTCATCACTGCCTCCGAACTAAATGTTGCTGCCGAGGGGCAATGGATTAGCGCCTTGTTGCGGTTAGGCATTGGGAAAGTGCATATTCGCAAACCCCAAGCCACCGCAGACGAAATCGCACGTTTGTTGGAAAATATCCCTCAAACGCTGCGTCATCGTTGCATCTTGTCGGAACACAGCGACCTTGTCCGCCAGTATCATCTTGGAGGGTTGCATCTTTCCGTCAAAGTTGGCAATCTCTCACCCATCGTCCCGAACTCTTCGACGACCAAACCCTAAGTGTGAGTTGTCACAGTGTTGAAGAACTCCATAAACTACCTTTTCTGCCCGACTACGCCTATCTCAGTCCCATAGCCGAAAGTTTGAGTAAACCAGGATATGGCAACAGCACGTGGACAACTGCTGAGTTGCAGCAAATATGCGCTCAATCCCCCCTGTCCCCTTGTCGCTTTAGGAGGAGTCCAACCCTCCAATACCAATCACTTTCTGCGCTTAGGCTTTACAGCTATCGCCAGTTTAGGACATTGGCAGGGACTCAGCATCCATCAACTCGAAATCGCAGTGCACCAAATGTGTAGTCCGCGTTTGCTGTTGTGTGGTGGCATAGACCCCACCTGTCAAGCCGGCATCACCGCCGATGTGCGCCATGCAGAGCGTTTAGGCGCGCATTGTTCTGTCATTCCTACCGCTATCACCCAGCAAAACGCAGCAGAGTTTTTGGGAATGACCGCTGTGAGCCACGAGCAAATCACCCAACAATTTACCGTTCTCCAATCACAGTCCGCTCCCGATGTCGTCAAGATAGGACTTGTTGCCTCTTTCCAGCAACTGCATGACATCTGTTCGCAAGTGCGCAAACACTATCCCCATTGCATCATCATTTGGGACCCCATTTTGCGCACAAGTTCCGGCTATGATTTATTGCCTGATGCAGATTGCGAATCCCTGCAACAAGCCGCAGCGAGCGTAGACCTCTTGTTGCCCAACCGCTATGAACAAACCCTGATTTGGGAGAATTGTCTCCTGAAATCGCTGCCCGTCGTTGGAACACCACCATCGTCTGCAAAGGCATTACGCACACCGCCGACAGCATCGCCGACAGAGCCTATCTTTCCACAGGAGAAATCGTGGAGAGCCAATACCCGATGGTGGGAATCGACCAGCACGGCACGGGTTGTCTTTATGGCACCACCTTAGCTTTTCATCTCGCTAATGGCGCATCTTTGTCTTATGCCATGAGTGCTGCGCAGCGTGCTGTGGCGCACTATCGCAACGGTCAGTTGCCTCCTGTGGAAAAACGCAAAGCTCCTCTTGGGCACCGCATGTTCATCACTCATGCGCCCACCACAGCCGAAGTGTTGCAACAGACCGAAGCCGTGTTGTCGCAAGGGCGCGCCGACATTGTGCAACTCCGCATGAAAAACGCGCCCAAGTCCTTGTTACTCTCCACCGCTCGAGAAATTCAAATGCTTTGTCGCAACTATGACGTCCCCCTCATCATCAACGACAATGTGGAAGTGGCAGGCGCCATCGGTGCCGATGGTGTCCACCTCGGCAAAGAGGATATGTCGCCCACCTTAGCCCGAGAACTCTTAGGTGATGCCGTCTTGATAGGTCGCACCTGCAACACGCGCGAAGATTTGCGCGCAGCACTAGCGCAACCCATTGACTATGTGGGTGTAGGTCCCTATCGTTTCACACAGACCAAGGAGCGTTTAGCCCCGATTCTCGGACTAGAAGGCTATCGCGATTTGCACTTAGCGGACTATCCCCTACCTGCCTATGCCATTGGTGGTATTCGTCCCGACGAAGCCCCGCTCTTTGATGCGTTAGGCATCTACGGCATTGCCATGAGTGGAGCGTTAATTCGCGCCATTTCTTCAGAGAATAACCCCTCCGTCTCCCCTCTTCCCTCCTCCTCTTCCACACTTCAGTAAATCTCAAAACTATGTTGACCATTGCCGACAAAACCTTCACTTCTCGTCTTTTTTTTTAGGTACGGGAAAATTCTCTTCCTCTTCTCTCATGGCTGCTGCTGCCAAAGCCTCGGGCTCAGAGTTAGTGACCGTAGCTCTCAAGCGCGTAGAACTTTCTGCTAGCACCGCTGACGACATGATTGCACCCTTGCTGAAACAAAACCTCAATCTCCTTCCCAACACCAGTGGTGCACGCACCGCAGAAGAAGCCATCCTTGCCGCAGAATTGAGTAGAGAAGCCTTGCAAACTAACTGGTTGAAACTCGAAATTCATCCTGATCCGCGCTATCTCATGCCCGATCCCATTGAGACCCTCAAAGCCGCTGAAGCCTTGGTGAAACGTGGTTTTGTCATTTTGCCTTATGTGCAAGCTGACCCCGTGCTCTGCAAGCGTCTTGAAGAAGTGGGTTGTGCGACTGTCATGCCCCTTGCCGCCCCCATTGGCAGCAACCGCGGACTCGACACGCGTGCTATGTTGCGTATCATCATAGCCGAAAGTAACATCCCTGTGGTGGTAGATGCAGGATTGGGAAGTCCCAGTCACGCAGCAGAGTGCATGGAGATGGAGCCGACGCTGTGTTGGTGAATACCGCCATAGCTGTGGCGCGTGATCCAGAGCGAATGGCGCGCGCCTTCCGTCTTGGTGTAGAAGCCGGACGCGAAGCCTATCTCGCCAAACTTGCTCCTCAACGTGCAGAAGCCCAAGCCTCTTCACCGCTCACCGCTTTTCTTTTCGACTAAAATCTTACTCAGATGAACTACAACACGGCTTATGATTTCTTACGTCAATTCGATTTTGAAGAGGTAAGACGCAACATTTATGCGCAAACATCTGCCGATGTGGAGCGCGCGTTGAGCCACAATCACCGTGATGTCGAAGATTTCTTTGCGCTCATTTCGCCTGCTGCGGAATCCTATCTCGAACCGATGGCGCAAGAAGCGCACCGACTCACCCTCGAACGCTTCGGTCGCACCATGCAACTCTATCTTCCGCTCTATCTTTCCAACATCTGTTCCAACAGTTGCGTGTATTGTGGCTTCAGCAAGGAACACAAAATTCATCGTCGTCGATTGACACTGGCAGAAATTGATCGCGAAGTAGAAGCCATTCAGCAACTCGGTTTTCGCCACCTTCTGTTAGTGAGTGGTGAAGACCATAGCCGGCGTTCGTGGGAGTATTATCTCGAAGTGGTCAAACATTTGCGACCACATTTTGCGCAACTTTCGCTTGAGGTGCAACCGCTCGACACCGAACAATATGCCGCACTTGGAGCAGCCGGCATCAGCAATGTCTGTGTCTACCAAGAAACCTACAACGAAGCGCGTTATCCACAATATCATCCTGCTGGAAAAAAGTCCGATTTTCGCTATCGTCTCGAAACGCCCGACCGCATCGCACAAGCCGGCATCGAAAAAATAGGAATTGGTGCGTTGCTCGGTCTTGAGGATTGGCGCGCAGACAGTGCGTTTACCGCCCTGCATCTCAGCTATCTCAAACGCCGCTATCGACAAGCGCGCTATTCCGTTTCTCTTCCGCGCCTGCGTCCTGCTGTGGAGGCTACAATCCCGCTTGCCCCATCGACGACAAAGGAATGCTCCAACTCATTTTTGGCTTTTTCGCCTGCTCGATCAGCACCTTGAAATCTCCCTCTCCACTCGTGAGTCGGAAGCCTTTCGCAACAATGTGCTCACTTTAGGCATCACCAGCATGAGTGCCGGCAGCCACACTGAACCTGGAGGATATGCCGAAGAACATGAGGAGTTGGAACAATTCACCATCAACGACAGTCGCAGTCCCGAAGCATTTGCGCAATACCTTCGTTCTGTGGGCTACGAACCAGTGTGGAAAGACTGGGATGGATGGTTATGAGGCATTCCTTGAAGCCCGCTGCAAAGGCTAAGAAATCTATGTTACAAACTGTGCCTCCATCAAAGTTGAATCAGTTCAGGATTTAATGATTGATTTATGTCAAAACACCGCCCCTTTTTATGATGTCAAATGATTTTAGAGAACGCTATCAGCGTCAGTTGCTCCTGCCCGAAGTGGGAGAAAAAGGTCAGATTCTCCTCGCTCAAAAGCGCGTTGTGGTGGTCGGTGCTGGCGGACTAGGTTGCACACTCTTGCCCCTCTTGGTGGGAAGTGGAGTGGGGCATCTGGTGATTTGCGACAACGATGTCGTTTCGCTCAGCAATCTTCCTCGCCAGACGCTTTATACCATGGCACAAATCGGGCAACCCAAAGCGGTGTTGGCTGCGGAGCATCTCCGTGCCAACAATCCGCATTGTGAGGTGGAGGTCGTTTGTGAGCGGCTTCGCGAAGAAAATGCTGCACAAATACTAGACAACTGTGATTTAATTGTTGATGCCACCGACAATGAGTCCACCCGACGCTTGCTCGATCGCTATGCCCAAGCGCATTCCACACCGTGGCTCTACATCTCTGTAGAAGGTTGGCAAGGACAAATCGCTCTTTTCGATGCACAGCATCCCACTTACGGCGATTTATTTCCGATCGAAGACAATGAAGTGACGGCGATAGACAAGGCAGATTTGTGCAGCGCACCCATTCCTGTGATGAGCACCACACCAGCTCTATTAGGGGCGTTGGCAGCTACGGAAGCCCTCAAGTTTTTGTTAGGGCTTCCCACACAGTTGTCTGATAGCTTGCTACTTGTAGACGGACTTCGTCTGTCATTTCAGCGCATTCTACGCTAAATCTCATTTGTTTTAAGAAAATAAAAAGAGAAAAAGGCACCCTTGTTTCTGTGATGAAACAGGGGTGCCTTGGAGTTTGTAAGGATAAATGAAGATGTGAAATGAGAAAATGCTGCAGTGAACCACTGTGTCCGTTTGATGGCTAAAGTTCTCATCTGCAAGGAGAAAAAGCAATCTCTCTGAGCGACGAAAAAAAATCTCCCACGTTTTCAAAAAAAACTCCGACGTTTTTTGGAAAAAGTCCAACGTTTTTCAGAAAATCTCCCACGTTTTTGGGAGAAAGTCCAACGTTTTTGTTGGTAACATGAGAAGGAGGTACAAGCACTAGTCTTCTTCTAAATCGAAATCATCGTCCAAGAAGAGCGGAACATCTGCAAAATCATCGAGAGCACGACGATCTTTCTTCGTGGGACGACCAGTGCCACGCGCGCGGTCGATAAATCCGCTGATACGACTCATTTCTAATAGTTCGTATTGCTCAGGTGGTGTGATGTTCTCTATGATTTCTGGCAAGAGCTTAGCACCTACGCGCTTTTCGATGGCTTGAAGCACGCGGAAGGTATAGGTGATGGGAGCTTTTTTCACCCCAACTTCATCACCCACCTTGACAGAGCGCGATGGTTTCACAGCAGCACCGTTGATGGTGATGCGATTGTTTTTGCAGGCGTCGGCAGCCAGCGTGCGCGTCTTGTAGATGCGTGCTGCCCAAAGCCATTTGTCAATGCGAGCTTCTGTTGGCATAAATGAAACAATGAAATGTGAGCTGAAAAGAGGGTAGGGGCGTTATCGGGAATTCTGGGAGAATGGTTGTGCCGGAAATTCGTGTGGACAGCGGTGGCAGAGGTGTGAGGCGGTGCGGGAGTTTATCGGTTGAATTGATTCATCGTGCGAGCTAGTCCTTGAAGTGCAAAACTTTTGACAGCTTCTGCAGCGCGTGCCAAGGCTTCCGGCTTTTTTGCCAAATCTTCTCCTTCAAAATGTCCAAGCACGAAGTCTACTTGCCCACCACGTGGGAAGTCGTTGCCGATGCCGAAGCGGAGTCGATTGTAAGCCTGGGTGCCTAAAACTTGTGTGATGTGGCGCAGACCGTTGTGTCCAGCCTCACTTCCGCTAGCTTTCATGCGAAGTTGTCCGAAGGGAAGGGCTAGATCGTCCACAATGACAAGCATTTGAGGCAAATCTACTTTCTTCTCCTTCATCCAATAGCGCACAGCGTCGCCGGAAAGGTTCATGTAGGTGGAGGGTTTGAGGAGAACGAGTACTTGGTTTTTGACACGGATGGTGCAGACAGCGCCATATCGGCGGTCTTCCCATGATGCTCCTGCGTCGGCTGCCAATTTGTCGACTACGTCAAAGCCGATGTTGTGGCGCGTACCGGCATATTCTGCACCGATGTTGCCGAGTCCTACGATGAGATGCGTCATATTATAATAGAAAACAACTCCTTTTGTCTGTTCCACTGTGGGAGGGGCAGGGGAGCGCATCGCACGCTGTGGTGGGTGCTTCACCTTGCTCACCGAAAATGGTAGACAGTGGGTAGAGGAGGCGAAAGGTTAGCTTTAATGTTTAACGTAAATGTCCAACATCTAACGTCAAATTTCTAATGACTAACGTCTAAATAGGGAGAAATAGGGATAAAAAAAGGTGCCAGTACCCCAAGGGGCACTGGCACATAGGGGATTGCACAGAAATGCGCTATTACTTCTTGGCAGCAGCGGCAGCGGCAGCAGCAGCACCCATTGCAGCACGGGTCATCTTCACTGTTACAACAACTACTTCCTTAGGAGTTACGAGTTCGAGACCTTCGTAAGAGAGATCGCCGCACTTGATAGACTTACCAAGACCGAGGCTAGTCACGTCGATAGTGAGCTTTTCGGGGATAGCGTCTACAGTAGCGCGAACCTTGAGCTTACGCACCATGGTAACGAGCTTACCACCAGCGCGCACACCTTCAGCGAGACCTGTAGGAGCGATGGGCACACCGATAACGATGGGCTTAGTGGGGTTCACTTGGTAGAAGTCAACGTGAAGCACGTTGTCCTTAACAGCGTGGAATTGGATTTCCTTTACCACAGCTTGGCAGTCTTGACCATCGATGTTGATGTTTACCAAGTAGATTTCGGGAGTGTAAACCACCTTGTTGATTTGCTTTCGTCAACGAGGAAGTGGAGAGCTTCGGGAGCACCGTTAGCATCCTTCTTTTCACCGTAGATTACGCAGGGAACGAGACCTTGCTTACGAACTTCCTTGGTAGCCTTCTTACCGAGGTCGGTACGCTTAGTACCAGTAATAGAGATTGACTTCATGAGTTGGGTTGTGTTACTCTGAATTAAACAATAGATTTTGTATAATTCGCCATCACACAATGGTCTTATTTAGACCTATGGAGGACAAATTCGGCTGCAAATTTACGCATTATCTGTTGATTGCGCAAATTTTAGGCGGAAAAAGCAGCGATGAAGCGCGTTTTCCGCTATTGAGTTCCTACTTATTGTTCGGCATCGGTAATGATGATGCGACGCGAAAGAAAAGAATCGTAAAGTGAGACTCAGAGAGCTTGAGCTCTAAATGGATAGAGTTTTGTCAGAGCTTTAGACTAAAACTCTATGTCAAAATTAGTGCTGAGTGTGCTTGCTGCGTCAGACTCTTGTTGTGTGCTGGTGTCGAAAGTCTGTCCAGCATCATTATGACGACGCGTCAAACTGGTGTGTTCTCCCACAAAATGCACCGCATCTCCAAATGCCTCGAAGAATTTCAGCATATCTTCGCGATAGAGGAAGATTTTATGTTTTTCAAAAACTGGACGCTCATTCTCCGAGCCGTCTTTAACTCGCTTGCTCTCGGTCATCGCCAAGTAGTATTCTCCGCGACGATCGCTTTTGACATCAATATAGTAGACACGCTTACCGGCTTTGACAACTCGTGAAAACAAGATGTCACTGTCGGCTTGTTCTTTCCATGGTTCAAGAGGAGTGCTCATGCAGTGTTTAAGTTTTGGAGAAGCCATACGCGTCGAGCGAATAGCTTCTAGTGTTTCTGCAGCAAAATTGCATTTTTTTTTGAGAAGCACCAAGCGAATAACAGCTTTTTTTGTAGTCTGCACTGCGATTTCTATTACATTCTTGTTTTTTCTAGCGAAAACGATAGGTATTACTTCTTCACCTCACCATTTATTTGTATCTTTGTGGGTACATAACAGTCTCAACGGAGACATATCCAGAATTAAATCTTGCGACAATGATTAATCGTGCACTTATCCGTCTGAAAGTAGTTCAGCTTATCTATGCCTACTATCAGAACGAAGGCAAAACTACAGAGGTAGCCTTGAAAGAACTTGACTTTAGCCTTCAAAAGGCTTACGACTTATATCGTCTTATGCTCCTGCTCTTGGTTGAACTTCGCCGTAGAGCAGAACGAGTGGATGCTGCTCGCGAAGCCAAGAAGCAACGAGTGGGTGGAGGGGATGCACCTTCCAATGATCGTCTCTTGGCTAATAATCTTTTCTTGAAACAACTTTCGGAGAACGAAGCTCTGCTCGAATTTGAAGCTGCTCAGAAGTGGAACTGGAACAACGAAGACGTTTTCCTCAAAAAGATTTATGATGCTTGGCTCAGCGACGACCTCTTCTTGCGTTATGTCGACACGAAGGAGCACGATTACGAAACGGATCGCGAGCTTGTGCGAAAACTCTACAAGAACCACATAGAAAAGTCTGATGAATTTGACGCTTTGCTCGAAGAACAAAGCCTCTATTGGAACGATGATAAGGAGATTGTGGACTCTTTCGTGCTGAAAACAATCAAGCGTTTCCAACCTGAGAATGGTGCGGCACAAGAATTGCTGCCTGCTTATGCGGCTCAGGAAGACCAAGAATTTGCAGGACGTTTGTTCAAAACCACCATTGAACGCTGTGACGAACTGAGAGACCTTATCAAGGGAGGCACAAAGAAGTGGCAGTTTAGCCGTATTGCGTTCATGGACTTGGTGATTATGCAAATCGCTTTGGCTGAGATGCTTGAGTTTCCTAGCATTCCGCTCAATGTCACTTTCAATGAGTATCTTGACATTGCCAAAATCTATAGCACTCCTCGCTCCGCTGGTTTCATCCATGGCATGATCGATGGCATCACCAAGCGACTCCAAGAAGATGGTGTGCTGCTTAAGTAATCTGATTCTTCAAAATTTTCAATCATTTATCCTCTTATGACTACTATTCTCAACGCAATGCTTGCAGCTGCTGCTGAGCAACCCTCTATGTTGCCCACTATTTTGATGTTTGTGGCACTTGGTGCTGTGATGTATTTCTTCATGATCCGTCCACAACAAAAGAAGCAAAAGGAAATCAATGCTTTCCGCAATTCCCTCACTGTGGGACAAACTGTAGTGACCATCGGCGGTCTTCATGGCACCATCAAAACCATGGACGATACCACTGTGACGCTCCACGTGGCTACTGGCGTAGACCTCCGTTTTGAAAAGGCTGCCATCAACCCCACGGGCACCACACCCGCGCAAGCATAATATAGCGTAGCTCACTCCAGAAACCAAGTGTGAGACTCGTCCACACTTGGTTTCTTCTCTTTTATGGGAATTCTTTTCCCTCTTTTCCAAAATCTCCTCCATCATGCGTAGTGATTTTGACCTACTTCAATTCGTGAAGAACTGCCTACATCGTATTTACAATAGGCAGTTCCTCACGTTTTTGTTATTTCTGCTCCTCTCTGCTTCATTTTGGGTTTTTCAGAAACTCAACGACACCTATGAACGCGAGTTCGCACTCCGGGTGCGTTTGGTCGATGTGCCCAGCAATGTAGACATCACCACGGGACCTCCCGACTACATTCATGTCACTCTTCGTGACAAAGGGGTAACTCTGCTGCGTTATCGCTACCTTCGCAGTTTCCCCCTCTGTGGTCATTCATTGGAAAGATGTAGAAAATCGTAGAGGACATGCCACGCTGCGCACGCGCGATTTGCTCAAATCTTTTTCCTCTACGCTTGATGGTACTCAACTCGTGGGATATCGTCCTGACAACATCGACATCTACTACAACTATTATAATAAAGGTAGGATGCTCGACGTGAAATTTCAAGGCACAGTTGTTCCTGATTCCGGTTACACTTGGGTAGATACCCAAATCGCCCATCCACGCGTGATGGTTTATGGTCCTCAACACATCATTGACACCATGCAGTTCGCACGACTCAATCCCATCCATCTGAGCAATGTCAAAGATACGCTCACGATGCGTTGTCGGTTTGTGAAAGTGCCTGGAGTGAAATATGTGGCACTTGATGCTAAAAAGTCCGTACTCTCTAGTATCCGAGTGGGCATCATCACCGACCGCATGATTGATCGCGTGGTGGAAGTGCCTGTGCAAGGCGTGAACTTCCCAGCCACTAAGAGTCTCCATACTAATCCTTCGAAGGTGCGCATCGAATATCAAGTGGGCGTGCGTGATCATGAGAAAATCACTGCTAGTAGCTTTGTCATCATTGCGCGCTACGAAGACTTGATTAATCTTCCTGGTAATACCTTTACGGCGCGTCCGCGTTCTACTCCTCCTGGAGTGCGTCGTGTGCGCGTGCGTCCCGAACAAGTGGAATTCATTATCCAAGAGAAGAGTAGCGAGACGGAATAGTTTTACCTACTCGGTACCTCTATCTATCTTTAACGTCATCATTTTCCTATCGATAGTATTCATGACCTCTCCTTCGCAAACCCTCGGTGTCACTGGTGGCATAGGCTCAGGCAAAAGTTATGTCTGCAGTATCCTAGCACAGCAGGGAGCTCCGATTTTCTATGCTGACGATGCGGCAAAACAGATTATGCGCACCCACTCTGCAGTACAAGAAGAACTGCGTACCTTGTTGGGATCTGAGTTTATGATGCGGAGGGACATTTGGTGAAATCTGTAGTTGCAGCATATCTTTGCCAAGGCGAAGCCCACAGTCAGCGGGTTAATGCTATCGTTCATCCACGCGTGGAGGAAGCCTGGTGCGAATTTGTGGCGCAACATGCTGATGCTCCTATTATATATATGGAGTGCGCTCTCCTTTTTGAAGTCGGTTGGCAACGATTAGTAGACAAAAGCCTCCTCGTCACTTGTCCAGAAGAAGAACGCATAGCGCGAATCATGGAGCGTGACCACATCGACCACACCACGGCGTTGAAATGGATAGCCCTGCAAATGCCAGAAACCGAAAAGCAACAGCTTGCCGATATCGCCATTGTCAATGATGGTAAAGCAGATGTTGCTGCGCAGCTTCGCACACTAGGACTCTTGACTTAAATGAAGGGAGATTTGCCAGATAATCATGGATAGATGCTGACAATCACCCCCAACCTTACGATATTATTCATACTCTATTTCTATAAAGCATGAAGCATTCCTTACTCACTATGTTTATTTCCCTCTCTGCTTTGGGAGCTGGCGGCGCATTGTCCGCAACTGCCCAAACCGACGACTTCAAGTACACCAACGAACAGTTTGCCGACATCCAAATGCTCCGCTACAAAGTGGAAGGATTTGAGCAACTCTCTTTGCGTCAGAAACGCTCATCTACCATCTTTCAGAAGCTGCACTCGCAGGTCGCGACATCCTCTTCGATCAAAACGGACGCTACAATCTCCGCATCCGCGATTTGCTCGAAACTGTCTATCGTGACTACAAGGGCGACCGCAAGTCAAAAGATTTCCAAGGTCTCACGCTCTATCTCAAACGCGTGTGGTTCTCTGCTGGCATCCATCACCACTACGGCAATGAAAAGTTCGTTCCCGAATTTTCTGAGAAATGGTTGCGCACCACGCTTGCAAGCCTTAACTATAAGGTAGAAGACGAAGTGCTCGATGCTATGTTCAATCCCAACACGTTCAAAATGCGTGTCAACCAGAAAGATGGAGACGACCTCGTGCTCACCAGCGCAGGCAACTACTACGGTCACGACGTCACCCAAGCAGAAGCCGAACAATTCTATGCTCAACGCAAACCTGCTGGCGATCCTCGTCCGGTGATGATGGGCTTGAACTCTCGTTTGGTGCGTGGTGAATTTGGTTTTCTCGAAGAACGCGTTTGGCGTGTGGGTGGACTCTACGGCACAGCCATCGAGCAAATCGTCAAGCATCTCGAAGCTGCAGAACCTTTTGCAGAAAATGAACAACAGGCAGGTGTTATCCGTCGTCTCATCGAATACTACCGCACGGGCGACCTCCGCACCTTCGACCACTATTCTATTCAATGGCTCAAAGACACGGAGAGTTTGGTGGACTTCGTCAACGGATTCACTGAAACCTATGGTGACCCCCTCGGCATGAAAGCCTCATGGGAAAGCATCGTGAACTTCAAGGATATTGCTGCTACAGAGCGTGCCCATCAGTTGGCAGTTAATGCACAATGGTTTGAAAATCATAGTCCCGTTGATGCGCGTTTCAAGAAGAAAGAAGTCAAAGGCATCTCGGCTAAGGTGATTACAGCTGCTATCCTCGCTGGTGACCTCTATCCTTCCACTGCCATCGGCATCAACCTCCCCAATTCCGATTGGGTTCGTCGTGACTTCGGTTCTAAGTCTGTCACCATTTCCAACCTCACTTCAGCTTATGCTAAGGCTGCTCATGGTAGTGGCATGGATAAGGAATTCATCATCGACGAACCCACGCGTCAGTTGGTGCTCAAGTATGGCGACCGTTGCGATGACCTCCACACCGACCTCCACGAATGTCTCGGCCATGGTAGTGGACAACTCCTCCCTGGTACTGACCCTGACTCTTTGAAATCCTATGGTTCCACCATCGAAGAAGCTCGAGCCGACCTCTTCGCGCTCTACTATTTGGCAGATCCCAAACTCGTAGAACTCGGACTCACTCTAACATGGACGCCCACAAAGCCTCCTATTATAGTTACATCCAAAACGGAGCGCTCACCCAGTTGGTGCGCATCAAACCCGGCAACACTATCGAAGAAGCTCACATGCGCAACCGCGCTTTGATTGCACATTGGGTGTTGGAACAAGCCAAGTCGCAAAAGACCGCTAAACCCTGTGTGGAATTGGTGAAGCAAAAGGGTAAGACCTTTGTCCGTGTCAATGACTACGCAGAGATGCGCCATCTCTTTGGTTCACTCCTCGCTGAAATCCAGCGCATCAAGAGTGAAGGCGACTACGAAGGTGCGCGCAAACTCGTAGAAACCTACGGAGTGCAGGTAGACGCCAAGGTGCACAAAGAAATCCTCGAACGCTATGCGCGTTTGAAACTTTCTCCCTACAAGGGTTTCATTAACCCCGTCTATAAGGCGGTGCATGATGCACAAGGCAACATCACCGATGTTACCATCAATTACGATGAAGCCTTCGATGCGCAGAACCTCCGCTATTCTCGCGACTATCATTTCTTGCCTTTAGTCAACGAATAATCACCAATCGGTCATTATAGCGTAAAAGTATTAACGCTAAACTCTTTCTTCCTCGCTTAGTTTTCCTCGAGAATACTGAGCGAGGATTTTCTTTTTTATCTGATAAGACTACATAGTATTTGACTATCAGTTGATTGCGTCGTTTCAGTCTACAAAAAAACACTATTGCGCATTTTCGTCTGAAAATTGAATTAAGCCTGTCCCTTTCCCTCTGCTAAAAAAGCTGCATAATGTCTGATTGCTGCGGTAATGAATGCGTTCTTGTTTGGCTGCTGCTGGAAAATCTCTAGAGCATCTTGTGGTATCCCTATTGTGATTTGCTTTGCAATGGTTCTTGGACGCCCCGCCCCCTTTCTTGCACCTCCTCTTGTTTTTTTACTAGGTGTTTCTTGGATGTTATTCATTTTGTTTGTATTTTTGCAGTGTTCCCTCAAAAGTATGGGGTGGCGCTTTCGCCCCTTCCCCTTTGCGCTTAGAGCTTTTCGCCCTTTCTGCGCTTTCGCAATCTGAACTTGAAAACGAGATTTAGTTCAATCACACAACCGAAAATGTCGATTAAATACATTGCTATTACTTTTGAGAGTTCAACTTGCAACCACTTACGCGTTAGGTTGAGTTGCGGTAATCCTTAAGGGATGCCCCCCTTTCGATTACAATACAAAGATGCGAATTTCCTTTGAGATAAACAAGTGTTTTTCTTGTTTATGTTCAGAGGAGATTCGTTTTTTATGCGCTAAAATGCACTTTCCTAAATGGGGATTCTGTGAAAATCTTGTCCATTTCGTGGCGGATTCTGTGAAAAATTCGTCCGTTTCGTGCCGGATTCTGTGAAATTCCAGCCTATTTTGCGAAGGATTCTGTGTAAGTCTGGTTCATTTTGCCAAATGCAGTTGCATTTTTCTGAGTATTAGCGAGCAAAAACAGAATTTTTTGCGTAACTTCGCTCTATAATCCTACTAATGCCCATATACAATGGAACAACAACTTAAAAACATTGCTCAACAATTCGCCATTGAAGGTGAAATTGCCGATATTCGTCCCCTCGGAAACGGACTCATCAACACTACTTATGCTGTAACTACCACGGGCAGCACCCCCGACTACGTGCTTCAGAACGTAAATGTGGCGATCTTCCCCGACATCAAACTCTTGATGAACAACATCGTAGAAGTGACTACTCACATTCGCAAGAAGCTCGAAGCTGCCGGCACTCCCGACATCGATCGCAAAGTGTTGAATTTTGTCCCCACCAAGGAAGGGGTTTACTACTATTTCGATGGTGAAAAGTATTGGCGTGTCATGGTGCTCATTTCCGACACAACTTCCAAGAGCGGTGTAAGCATCGAAAATGCCAAGATTGTGGGTAAGACGTTCGCAGAATTCCAAGGTATGCTCGCAGACATTCCTGCTGAATTGGGTGAAACCATCAAGGACTTCCACAACATTGAATTCCGTTTGAAGCAACTTAAAGAAGCTGTTGCTGACGACAAGGTAGGACGTGTGGGAGAATCCACAGTTGCTCACTTGCTTGAAGAAATCTTTAAGCGCGAAGACGAAATGACGAAAAGTGAGAAGCTCTATCGTGAGGGTAAACTTCCTAAGCGCATCTGCCACTGCGACACCAAGGTGGACAACATCCTTTTCGACAAAGAGGGCAATGTGCTTTGCGTTATCGACCTCGACACTGTGATGCCTTCCTTCATCTTCTCCGACTTTGGCGACTTCCTCCGCACTGCTGCCAACACTACGCGTGAAGACGATCCCAACCTCGATAATATCTCTTTCCGTTTCGATGTCTTCGAAGCCTTCGCTGGGGGTTATCTCGCTGGTGGCAAGAGCTTCCTCACGCCCATCGAAATCGAGAATTTACCCTATGCTGTAGCTCTCTTCCCTTATATGCAGTCTATCCGCTTCTTGGCAGACTACATCAACGGCGATACTTACTACAAGACTACGCATCCTCTTCACAACCTCGAACGTGCGGCCAACCAATTCCGCTTGCTCGAATGCGTAGAAGAAGCAACTCCCAAGATGGAGGCTTACATCCAACAACAGCTTGCGAAATAATATATCCTCACTGAGGCTTGGCCGTCTGGGACAAAGCTATGCATGATAGATTTCTTCCCCATTTGTACTTCGATAGGAAGGACAGATTGGGAAGTCTGTTTGATCACTAGCCGTGTGCTCGGCTACAGTAAGAATAAGCAATAAAGAGTTAGCGTATTTATGGCAACGTCAAAGGAATTTATAGACTATGTGGTGGCGCAAGTGTCCACTGCTGGGGTGGTGGAAACCAAACGAATGTTTGGAGAATATGGACTTTATCTCGATGGTAAGTGTGTGGCACTCGTGTGTGATGACACCGTGTATGTGAAAATGCTTCCAACACTCTCCGATTTGATGGCTGAGGCAGAAACGGGCTTTCCCTATCCCGGAGCAAAAGAGCATTATGTGCTTTCGGTTGAACATCGGCAGCACGCTATCGTAGTGTTGCAAACCTTGGCACCGCTCCTTCCTTTTCCTAAACCGAGGAAGAAGAAAGTCAAAACAGAATAGAACTTTCTAAATAATAAAGTAAGCTAGAAAAACAAATACAGCGCAATAGCTCAAGCTATTGCGCTGTATTTGTTGTGTCGGGAGTGGTAGAACCAGAAGAATTGCTACTCATGCTAGAAGGCATCGGGATGAAACCACGGGTGCGGCGGACCTCATAGCGAGTGAGTTGTTCGTCCGAACGGAAGCGGTCGCCTTGCAAATCTCTGTCGGGAGTGACAATGTGCATAGGGACGTTGGAATAAAACTCATGTTTCTCGTTGTCCCAATAGAGTTGCTGACTTGTGTAGGTCGTACCATCTTGGAGATTGCGCACTCGCACACGTCCACGCAACTCCCAAAGCTTTTGGTCATACCAATATGCCGTGTCGGCAGTGATGTAGAGATCCACATTAAATTTGGCATCGTAGCGTTGCAAGAAGATGCCCTTGAGAAATTCGTTGCGGGGGGGGATGGGTGCGGTCAAAGAAGCGCCATTCTTCTGTCATGATTTTATAGCGCACCACGCCTGAATCACTGATGAGCTTCGAAATACCATAGCTTGTCATGAGAGGGAGAGAGTCGCGGTGTCGCACTGCTGCGGCTTGCGGAGGAGCATCGTTGCTACATGCTCCAAGACCGATGGCGAGTAGCAGAAGGAAGAAATAGCAGAGTTGGCGCATGTGAGTGATAAACGCGAAAGAGTGGGGAAGAGGTTGGAGTAGTTAGGAGAAATGAGAGAAACCGTAGATGGGCGACGTCGTAAGGCGTGACTACTTGTGGGAAATTCTTGTGGAGAATTCAAGGGATGTCGCACTAATATCGCCACTAATGTTTCTTAGTCTACCAACCACTTCTTAAACCAACGCTCGTTGAAAGTGACACCGATGGTGAGGAGGAAGTTGCGCTCGGTGAGAGAACCACCCACTTGCGAACGAAGTTGTTCGTAAGAAGCAGAGAGGTTGAGGAAACTACGGTTGTTGTAGCTCGTCAAGATGGGCAATCCCACTCCGGCAGTGGCAACAAACGTGCTGGCTCCCTTTTGTCCATTGATGAGAGTGTAGGGAGTGGCGTAGCTAGCACCAAGACGATAGCGCACGCGTCCTGCCCACGTGTAACCTTGTGGAGCAGGCACATATTCAAGACCGAACGACACCTTATCCAAATCGCGCAAGTTGGCAGATGATTTCACAAAAGTCACCTCCGACGTACCATCATTGGCTTGAGCTTCTGCTTGAGTAGCCTTCGACCATGCTTGGTGCGTGTAGTCCACTGCCACACGAAGACGGTCGCTGTGTTGCCACATCAAACCTGTCCCAAAAGTAGTGGGGAGACTATAAGCGTCTGTCAGAGAATAGACGTGGGAAGAGGTGATCTGGTTGTTGGAAATGATTTGGTTGTCCACCGAAGCAGTGCCCGCGAGAGAATGGCTTGGTGCAAAGGTCAAGCCGAGGGTGAGGGCATTGCGCTTGTTGATGCGCGCGGTGTATTGTGCACCAAAGTCGAAGTGCAGAGAACGTACTTCCGATTCGTAAGCCACACGAGGGCTAGGTACAGTGGCATCAGTGAAAGAAGTCGTGGCAGTGTGAGTGGTGACTCCCCACAGATAGCTAGCATTGAAACCCAACGAAAGGTTGCGCAATGGAGCATATCCCAGACCGATGTTGGCACGGTGCACTCCACCATCACCTGAATAGGTGCGAATGGCAGTAACTTCTGAGAAACCATTGGAGAGTGTCGCATCGTTACTCGTGATTTCATAGCCCACTTGTGTGTATGGACGCAAACCGAAGCTCACTCCCAAGCCGGGAAGAACGCGGAAACCACCGACCACATGATCGAAAAAGGCGCGGCTGTTGGTGCTGTGAGTCTGCCCTGTGGCGGAAAGACGAGAGGCTTGCAACGTGCCTGCCACATCCATCAAGAAGGTAAGCGAGTCGAGACGTGCATAAGAAGCTGGGTTCGTCATATTAAGCTGCTTACCATCGTGCCAAGCATAGCCCGTACCTGCCATGGCTTTGTTGAAACCTAGCGAGCCATCGCTGATGCGTCCCAAACCATAGCGTGTGAAGGCGGAGTTGACTCCCGTTTCTTGAGCGGCTGCGGTGAGAGACATGGTGGAGAGCAAGAGAGCTGAGAGCAGTATTTTTTTCATACAATAGAGTCTTGTGGAGAAAAGCGAAAAGGATACGTGGCACCTACGAGTTTGTATCATCTAGCAACGAGTGCTCACAATCTAGAAAAAGTAAGCCCTACAGAAGCAAGGTTCATTCTACAGGCAAACCAGTGCATCTTCTCGGGAAATCATGACAGGGCATTCAATCCACGTGCCACGAGATATTCATCTGCAAAGATACGATTATCTGTGGCAATAGCCTCACTTTCATCTGCAAAGTTGCAACTTTCTGTGGAAATGCCGAAGTCGAAACGGTTGCCCCCCGTTAAAAAAGCGCAAGCATCCGGGTGTTCTGCACGCACTTGTGCAAGATAACCCATGATTTCTAGACGAATGCCACTTTTCGCACCACTTCGTAAGGCTGTGATAGTGTCATATCCATAATCGGGATTTTCACCTTCAGCACTGATGAGGGGCAAGCGTGCGGTAAACTCGTGCATCGCTCGCAGGCGCATGTCGAGTCCTGGGCTAATGTTGCCGCCCAAGTAGTGACCATTGGAGAGCAAGAGGTCGAAGGTGATGCAGGTGCCGGCATCGATGACAAGCACAGTGTGATGAGGGAGGAGGGATTGTGCGCCCATCACGGCTGCCAAACGGTCAGCACCGAGGGTTGCTGGTGTGCGATAACCGAGGGTGATGCCCGAGGGAAGAGCCGTAGGACTGAGTTGTTGCACCGCGCAACGGCAGTTTTTCAAAAACGCAGGAAATTCAGCTGGAATATCTCCTACAGCACACCAGCAGATGCGGCGAATCTCTGGGCGCACGCTGAGCAGTTGATGCAGTTGCTCCACAAGATTGTGGTGAGCTACTGAGCGATGCTCCACAATAGTGGCTTGAGCATCGAAAATCGTGAGCTTCGCGCGCGTGTTGCCAAGGTCGATGGTGAGCGTCATGGGCGATGAATAGAGAGAATAACGTGGTTTTAAGGGCAAAGTTACTGCCTATTGGCAAAAAAAGCAAGCTTTATCTTTGTATTTCGCTGTATAGCCACTAACTTTGCTGTAGAAATGGTCATCTGACAACAGTGATTTTATGAATACCAACGAACAAACCCTCCGCCAAATCGAACGCGCTCTCAAGAAGACTGCGGAAAAGTTTGCTGCCATCCCTCAAGAGGATGCAGTGCTCACCGACTTCTATCTGCTCGTTCGTCAAGAGAGTGGAGAACTCCTTGTCTTAGACGATGATGAGCGCGAGATTACTCGCTGCGTGGTGGAAGAATGGATTGGCAATAGTAGCGAAGAATTCTACACCGCTATCCAACCCGTGCTACACGCCGCCCTCAAACGCTGCGAACCCATCCTAGAGGCGATGCCCGTGCTTCGCCCTTGCTCTTTCGTCTTGCTCGACGATGAGCAACAAACGGTGGCAGAACTTTTCCTTATCGACGATGACACCATGATTCTTGGACAAGATCTCATGGTAGGTCTCTCGGATGACTTGGATGCCTTTTGGCAAACTGTCTGCAGAATGATGAATCCATCTGTATCTATCGAAAATCCTACCCTCGAGAACGACTTGCAGCGTCTGGCGCACGCTTTGACGCAGCTCGATGCGGTGAAGGCGCAGCACTCCGAAGAAGAAGTGCTGGCATGGCTCGCGCAGATTGCTGCAGAGAGTGCTGTCTCTTCTGAATCTAGCGCCACCCCCTCCGCTGCTGCTTGTGCTGCTTCCCCAGCCCTCGTGCAAGGTCTCATGCAGTTGGCTCTCGAGCAACTCAAAGAGCGTGAGTTCATGGAAAGCATCGAGCATCGCCCACAGAGTTTGGCTTGCGATGTGTGGAGATTTCAAAACAAAAAAGAGAAGTGGGTCGCTTTTGTCGGCTTACTTGAGGGGCGCCCTTATGAAATCTTTACCGGACTCCAAGACGATGAAGAAGGCATCGTGCTTCCCAAAAGCGTAAATACGGGTTGGATAGTCAAGAATCTCAATTACGATGGTTCATCTCGTTACGACTTTTCTTTCCAAAATCGGAGAGGCTACAAGACCACCGTCGAAGGGCTTTCGGCACGCTTCAACAAGGAGTATTGGAACTACGCCAAACTCATTTCGGGAGTGCTGCGCCATGGTATGCCGGTGGAGAATGTCATTCGACTCATTGACTCTCTCCAGCTCGAAAGCGACACCATCAACACGTGGAAGGCTGGAGTAGTGCGCGCCCTCAAAAAATATGCCCACAACTTGGGAGACACCGACGAATCCTTTGCACAAGATTGATGCCACAAGCATCAATTCTTGTTTTCATAGCACCAGTTTCGCTTCTGGTCGCTTCATCGTGCCAGGGAGTTCTGGGCAGTTGCATGCGGAACATCTTTTCCGCTTCACTTCTCCTTTGTCCCTCTTTTCATGAATAGTTCACAAACTCCAGTTTTGCTTCAATATTCCCCCCTTGAGATTCGGTTGAACGATCTCCACTTCTACGCCCATCACGGTGTATTGCCCCAAGAGCGTGTGGTGGGTGGTCGATTCACCCTCCAGATTCTCCTAGAGCTTGCGCCCAGTCTTGCTGCATTGGAGCACGACCAGCTCGAAGGCACGGTGAGCTATGCCGATGTTTATGAGTTGGCAAAGGAAGTGATGGCACAACCTTCACAACTCTTGGAACACGTTGCCTCACGTTTATTGCAACAACTCTTCCACCACTTCCCACAAGTGCAACGTGCCACCGTGGAAGTGCAAAAAGACAATCCCCCTATGGGGGCAGATCTTCGAGGATGCAGCGTGCGTCTCTCTGCCACGCGTGCAGAAGATGAGGCTTAATCAATACTTTGGTTTCGTCTTCTCTTTAATATCGTGGGAACGCTCCAGTTCCCCCTCTATTTTGTTTATTTCTTCTTTCATAATACCACATTATGCGCATGTCTAAAATCAGAACCCTCCTCTATACCCTCCTGCTAGGGCTTGGATTTAGCCAAGAAACCACCGTTTCCGCAGCTACTTCTCCCGAAGCGCAACCCCAATCTGCCACCACGGGCATCACCCTTAAAGACGTCACAGGCGGAACCATCGCCCCTCAACACGTTTATGGAGTGCATCCCCTCAACGATGGTGAGAGCTATTCTCAACTTTCTGTCGATGGCAAACGCATCGTGCGCAGTTCGTTCAAGACTGGTAAGGAGATTGGGGTGATTTTCGATGTAGAGAAAGCCCGCGGCACCACCAAACTCTCGCGCATTGATGGCTACATCATGAGCCCTGATGAGAAGAAAATCTTGTTGCGCACACAGACCAAAGCCGTCTATCGTCGCACTTCCACAGCCGTTTACTACATCTACGATGTGGCAAATGGCAAGTTCTCTCCCCCTTTCCGATGGAGGACCTCAGATGTCGCCACGCTTCTCTCCCGATGGCAATGTCGTTGCCTTCGTGCGCGACAACAACCTCTTTGTCGTGAAGCTCCTCTATGGCAATGCAGAAACCCAAGTCACCAAAGATGGCAAGCGCAATGAAATCATCAACGGTATCCCCGACTGGGTGAATGAAGAAGAATTCTCCACCAATGCTTCTTTCGACTTCAGTGCCGACAGTCAGATGTTGTGCTGGGTGCGTTACGACGAGTCCAAAGTTCCCGTCTATCGCATGCAGATGTTTGAGGGGCAATCCCCACGTCATCCCGAATATGCCGAATATCCTGGCACCTACGACTATAAATATCCCATCGCTGGTGCGCAAAACTCCACCGTGTCTGTCCACAGCTACGACCTCAAGAGCCGCGCCACCCGCCAACTCGCAGTGCCCCTTCCCGAAGAGGGCTACATCCCTCGCATCATCGCCACAAGCGATGCCGATAAACTCGCCGTGGTGACCCTCAATCGTCACCAATCGCAGATGGATCTCTACATGGTCAATCCTCGTAGTGGGGTGGCAAAACTCGCCCTTCGCGAAACCAACGAGCGTTATCTCCGCGAATCAGCCTACACCGATTTGCAATTCTATCCTGGACACTTCGCCATGCTTTCCGAAAAGAGCGGTTATCAACACCTCTATTGGTACACCCTCAACGGACAACTCGTGAGTCAAATCACCAAGGGCGACTATGAGGTGAGCGATTTCTATGGCTACGATGCCAAGAATGGACGTTTCTATTTTGCCGCACACAAGGATAGTCCTTTGCAAACTGCCATCTATTCTGCCAATGTCAAAGGGCAGATGCAACGTCTCACCGCCGAAAGTGGCACGAGTGCAGCGACTTTCTCTTCCGACTTCCGCTACTTCCTCAATGTGCACTCCGCACTCGCCAAAGTGCCCGTGACGACGCTTCGTGATGGTCATAATGGTAAGGAACTCACCACCCTCATTGACAACAAGCAAGCGCAAGAACGTTTCGACAAAATCGGTACTACGCAAGAATTCTTCCAGTTCAAACTCGCCGATGGCACCCTGCTAAACGGTTGGATGTTGAAGCCTCGCAACTTCGATGCTACGAAGAAATATCCCGTAGTGATGTATCAATACAGCGGTCCTGGTAGCCAAGAGGTGAAAGACGCTTGGAGCACAGGTTTCTATCCAGGAGGACAGTGGGAAAGTGTGCTTGCCGAAGAAGGCTTCATCAGTGTCATTGTCGATGGTCGCGGCACAGGCGCACGCGGTGCACAGTTTGAGAAATGCACTTACTTGCGTTTGGGTGATCTCGAATCGCAAGACCAAGTGGCAGCTGCTCAATATCTCGCCACCTTGCCTTTTGTCGATGCACAGCGCATCGCACTCTGGGGCTGGAGCTTCGGAGGTTTCAACACCCTTATGGCAATGACCGATGGTCGCCCCGTCTTCCGTTGTGGCGTTGCTGTTGCTGCTCCTTCCAACTGGAAATACTACGACACAGTCTACACCGAGCGTTATATGCGCACGCCCAAGGAAAATGCCAATTATGAGGCGGTCAATCCCATCGCTCGTGCTGCCAAACTCCATGGCGACCTCTTGCTCATTCACGGCACTGCCGATGACAATGTGCATTTCCGCAACTGCGCTGAGATGTCTGAGGCTTTGGTACAAGCCGACAAGCCTTTCGACATGCAGGTCTACACCAATCGCAACCACAGCATCTATGGTGGCAACACCCGCCACCACCTTTTCAGCCGTATCTTGAACTACCTCAAAGTGCATCTCAAATAATGTTTATCGACACCCATTGCCACCTCTATTCCGAAGAGTTCGACGAAGATCGAGCTGAAGTAGTGGCGCGCGCCCTTGAGGCTGGAGCCGACAAAATCCTCCTGCCCAACATTGATGCCAACACCGTTGGACCCATGTTGGCTGTCTGCGATGAGTGGCACGAACTCTGTCACCCCATGTTGGGACTGCATCCCACGGAGCTACCCCCTAATCCCACTCCGCTACTCGACCAGATGGAGCGTATGCTTATGGTCGAGGGCAATCCTTTCATCGCCATTGGCGAAGTGGGCGTAGATTTGTATTGGGATGCTTCGCGCAAAGAAGAACAAATGGAAGTGCTGCGCCGACAAGCCGAGTGGAGCATCCGTTTTCAACTCCCCCTCGTCATTCACATGCGCTCAGCCCATGACGAATTGCTAGAGGTGTTGTCGCCCCTCAAAGACGAACTCCCTGGTGGCATCTTCCACTGTTTTGGAGGAAGTGCCAAAGAAGCCGAAGACCTCCTTGCCTTCGATCGCTTCTATCTCGGCATCGGTGGGGTAGTAACTTTCAAAAAAAGCACCCTTCCAGCTGTCCTCGAAACTACGGTGCCCCTTTCGCGCATCGTTCTCGAAACGGATGCCCCTTATCTGGCTCCCACCCCCTATCGTGGCAAGCGCAACGAACCTGCCCATATTCCCCTCGTGCTCCACAAAGTGGCTGAAGTCTACGGAGTGGCTCCCGAGGAAGTGTCGCGCATCACCAGTGACAACGCAAGACGACTATTCAAATTATGAAATAAGTACTCACGCATAGGTTATCCCTTTTGTTGGCTATCATAGCGCAAAATGGAGTTATGCTTAACCATTACAAGCGAGAGTCGCCAAAACCTCACCACTATGCCCATGCTGAAACACATCGAAGCGGCGATTGAAGCCCTCAACTATCCCAAACGTCCAAAGGGACTCTACGACCCCATTCGCTACATTCTCGCTGGTGGGGGCAAGCGCTTGCGCCCTATGCTCTTGCTCACGGCTTACAGCCTTTATCGTGAGGACTATGTCCGCGCGCTTTCAGCGGCTGTCGGCATCGAGATGTATCACAATCACACCCTTGTGCACGATGATGTGATGGATCGTGCCGATATGCGCCGCGGTCGTGAAACGGTGCATCAGAAATGGGACGACAACACTGCCATCCTTTCGGGCGATACCATGCTCCTTTTGGCATACAAACTCATTTCTTCCGCGGGCATTGGTCGCTGGCACGAAGCCTTGCGCCTTTTCACCAACAGTGCCATCGAGATTTGCGAAGGACAGCAATACGACGTCGATTTTGAACAAGACACTCACGTCACTGAAGCGGAATATATCGAGATGATTCGTCTCAAAACCTCCGTCCTCTTGGGTTGTGCCACCAAGATGGGAGCCCTCTTGGCTGATGCGCCCAGCGATGATTGCGATGTGCTTTATTCATTTGCCGAGAAGGTGGGACTCGCTTTCCAACTTCAAGATGATTATCTCGATGCTTTCGGTGATCCCGCTGTGTTTGGCAAGAAAATAGGGGGTGACATCCTCTGCGGCAAAAAGACCTTCCTCGTCCACGCTGCCACTGCTCAGATGACTCCAGAGGAAGCCCAAACCTTCTTACAGAAACTCTCCACACCAGTCGGAGATGCTTCGGGTTTATATTCCACAGAAGAAGAGAAATCAGTGACATCATGGCGGTCTACACACGCTACAACGTAGCCGACCGCTGCCAACAGCGCATTGCTGCCTATTTTGACGAAGCCAAAGGCGAACTTCCTCGCCTTTCCGTCGATGCCACCCCGCTGCGCGACTATGCCTTCTCGTTGTTGAATCGCAATAAATAGCCTTCAATTTTCGGGCACTTCTCCTTACTAATCCCTTCAATACCTTAGTTATGAGAACAGTTAAAAGCATCCTGCTCTTGTTGAGTGCACTCAGTTTATGGGCGTGTAGTGACCATGAATCTACTCATAGCATGGCACCTATCCCCATAGATCGTGCCATCCGTACGTATTATTCTGCTCGAGAAGTGCGTATAAAAACGCAGAATACGCAGAGCTTTCCGCTCATCTATGAAATCTCCAATTCTCTGTATTGCGATAATCCGTTTTATTCTTCAGAGGATTTATCTGGTGAGTGCAAAGAATTTGTGGTTGTAGCCAATAGCTATGGAGAGAAAGGCGCACCTATGGTTACATACGCTTTATCCAGAGTTCCCACTACTATTGTAACCAATGTGTCGCGCCTGCAATTACTTGCCGTGGCTGCTCCCAAAGATACGGTTGATGTTTCGTCGCAAGCTCGTCTTTCTTTCCCAACAGCACAGGATTTTATAGCTTCTAACTATCAAAATCGTGTGGTGACAAAGGTAGAGGGAAGTTTCAAAGAACTCACGCGTGAGCAATTACGATGGTTGCCCGAGTCACAAGTGACTCGTTGCACCCTACCTCACATCCGCAACAAAGAGCTCTGGTTGAAAACGACCTTCACCGATGGTCATCAGTCGCTCACCAAAGTTGAGCTGCCTCGATAAAGACCGTAGGTTGATATTGGCTTTATCCAGTAATTTAATGACCTAACTATAGACCGGCTATCCAGTAAAATATGTACTTTTGCTCATGTTACTAGTTTTTTTCCAACAAGCAAAGTAACAAAAGAGGCTGAAATCCAGCAAGAGAGTTTCAGCCTTGCTTTATCACACCCAAATTTTTATGGGGCAGCAATAAACAAGATAGACAGAATAACTCAAGTGCAGAAATAGCCCTCTATATAATACAAAGAGCCACGCAAACCGAAAATTTGCGTGGCTTCTTTTCTTTATCTATGAATGATTAGGCGACTATAGCAAAGAAGAACAAGAAAGTCGCTGGACATATATCTGATTTATGCTCAATCTTTTTTATTATTCTCGCATTCTAAAGTTAGAATGGAAATAGATGTTGAGATACCTGCTATCAAAGCAGAAGGTTGTTTGCCTTTTATATTTATTTGATGCTCTTGGGGAGGCGTCCCAAAAGAGAGTCCATCTTTTTTTGATATTTCATTACAGAGATGAATAAACTCTTCCTGCTTTCTAATAGGAGAGGTTGATAATTGAACACTACGTTCATTTACAGCACGTCCACCATAAAATAGGGTGTTTAGGAGAATTAGCAAATCAGAGGCACAATCTTGGAGAAATTTGTCGACTTGTGATATCTCCTCGTTGATTGATAAGAATTCTGAATCGGAAAAAGATATAGTAAACCCCTTAAACTCTTCTTCCTTCTCTTTCTCCTTCTCTTTCTCCTTCTCCAAAAGCGATAAGAACCCATCTATTTCAACTTTGTACTGTGTGAATACTTCAAGGTAATTGCTTACTTCTTCTAGTGTAGCAATTTCATCCATTTGGTTAGAGATATCGCAATCTATTTGCCGCAGATCATTACACAATTTATCCATACTCTTTCCAAAATGCATGAAGTCAATGCGGTATTGACGTCCTTTATTATTCTTCAGATCTTTACTGATAGGGTATCGCATCACCATAGAGTCTGGGTCGAATTGATTAATTTCTTTTATGTAATCCTCGATTGCTATTAAATTGACAGAACTTCCTACATGTTTTTTCCCTGCATTCAAAGTCGGTCGTAAATGACTCCATAGAGATTGAAGATCATGCCCCTTCTTTAAAAATTTCTGCTTTTCCTCATCTGTATGGTTGCCATGGTTAAAATAAAGAGCCTTTAAGTATGCTTCTATGGAATGTCTGTAATTGAAAAACAGAGGATAGATCAGCGTATCAATTATTTCTATCTTATGGATATTAGAATCCATTTCTCGAAGTATTATTTTTGCAGCTTCCCAATACCCATCTGATATAGTTGCAAATGAAAATGCCCCATTTCCTTCCCAGCCAAAATGTGAGAAAGGTTTTCTTTCCAGAAGTTCTTTTTCTGTCACTTCTCGCCAAATTATATTTTTCATATAAATAAATAGTAATTAATATTGTGCTGCAAAAATACCAGCTTATTCTCGCGTATACAAATTAAAAGGTGTAATTTATGTTAATGTTACTACTGCCCGGTAAACTTCTAAACGTCACAAGAAAGATTTCCGAAGCCCTTTAGAGTAGGGCTTTGGGCTTTCTTTTTAAATAGTATCCCCTAATCAAATAATAATGGTTCCGGGGTGGAAGTAACTCTTTCAGCCCAAATTGCACACTAATCCTTTTGAGCATCTTTCATGGAAGCGATGAAATTGGTGTAATACATGAGCTTTAATTTAGGCATGGTCACGATTTGACTTTTTATCATTCATCCAACTTATCATTTGCACGCGCCAATTTCTATAGAGAAGTTGGCGCGTGACGTTTGTTACATACTAGTCTTGTGGAATGTTATGCCCCCTCTTCCTGCAGCTGGACTAGTCGATAGGTGTTGCCTTGTCGGGTGTGGGTGGGACGCAAGCCCTCACCACGGAGGAGACGGCCAAGACCTTCGGGAGTTTGCTGGCGCAAAGCAGCGGGGAAACGCTGCTGCATCGCCACAAAAATCTGGGAAGCAGTGAGATGTTCCCCATCTTCTCTGCCACGAGGCAGGCGGAAACATTGCCACAACACCTCCATCATGGGCGAACGACGCCAAAAGGCGCGGTTGTGCTCCTCGAGTTCACGCTCTTCCGACTTCGAGAGAAAGAGCGGTGCACCTGCCAATACCTCCGCTTTGAGTTGCGCAAAGAGTTGTGCATGATCGAGTGGGGAGCAGTTGATGTCGTGTTCGAGCAGCACGCAGAGAAAACGGCGCGAACCAGTGGGGTCGTTGAGGAGTTCGACTTCATTGCTCGTGCCGATGAAAGAAGCCGTGCGCGGCAGGGCGAGCATCTCTTGTTTGTAGAGCCTGCGCACAGAGAGGTGCTGGAGTTGGATGAGGTTTTTCAACTTGGGCATTAGCTGTTGAGAATAGCGGTCGAACTCATCGAGATTGATGAGCCCCATGCGCGCAAGCAGCGGTTCTGCACCCTTGTTGGGCGTGAACTGGTCGGTGTAGTAGCGCAGGAGCGGTTCGGGCATGAGCAATCGGCAAAAACTACTCTTGTGCCAGCCTTGCATCTCGCTGACCAAAAGAGGGACGAGCTGATTACTACGGCAGGCGGAGTGCCCCATCCAGAGAGCGGCAAGTGCGCGCAACCACACGCGAAAACCCTTTATCCACAGCGGATGGTGGCTCACTCGCTGCGCCAGAAGAGTAGCGCGGTCGTGGTGGTCCCATGCAGGAAGTTGCGCCATGTAGTCGTGCAAGGGGTGAAAACTCTCCATCTTGTGAGAGTGGAGCAGCCGATCGACATCGCGCCCCCACATGCCGAGTTTTGCCTCGATGGTGTCAATGGTCATCGTGTTGAACGTGCGCTGGTCGAGCGAACGCCAAGGGGAAGCGGCATCAGTTTTGAGCCGATATTCCGCTTCTTCCGTCATCACATTGTAGCGCAGGGCATAGCGCGCTTGCAGCAGTTGGAGTGCCTGCTCCAGTTGAGGCACATAAGAGCGATGTTCTCGAGTGGATGCTGCGGAGATGGTGGCAGTTGCTGGCGATTCGTGCCATAGTCGTTGCCACCACTGGGCACAGCGGTGCAGAAAATGCAAGAAAGAGTGTGTCATGAGTAAAAGGATTTAATCCTCAAAGATTATTTGACCGTAATACTTTTTGTTGGCATCTCAGTCTATAAGGACCTTTGAGGGGTTAAAGGTAAAAATGAAACGGAGCTTTCTCTCAAGTGGGAAAGCCCTACAATAATACTGGGGCGAAACCGCCCGAAAGTGAGAAAAATCGCGTTAAAAGAATTGAAATGGCGCATTTTTCTTAGGAATCATGATTGTGTTGTGCTGTTTTGATAGGTAGAGATTCCAATTTGTAGGTTTGGCTGACGGGGTTCTCTGTCGATGATGGGGAGGCAGTAAAACCGAAGGTGGAGTGGCAACAAGGCAAAGGAGGAGGGCAAGTGCTCGCGTGCGCGTGACGTGCGCGCCTTCCCTGGGAATTTCGATTTTTTGCTTTCACAACCTTCACAGAGAACCCATTTTTCCAAGGGAAAGTCGTCCTCGAGAGTTGTCCAGCGCTGAGGACTTTTTTCCTCGAAAAAATGAAAGTTTATTCCCTTTCTCCACAAGGAAAGGTAAACAGTGTTCCTAATATCCTTGTAATAAATTGTGAGATAGATTGTTACGATAGAATTTGTGAAGGTTGTGAAAGCAAAAAGAGTAAAATCGCTGTATGCGCGCGTATATGCGCGCGCGAAGAGGGTTCCCCCATCAAGCGAAAAGGGGAAAGGAAATCTGGATGAGGGAGAAGGGCAAAAGTGTGAGGGCAGTGGGAGACAAAAACGTGCGACCTATCTCAAAAAACGTGGGAGATTTTCCAAAAAACGTGGGAGAAAATTTAGAAAAACTCCGACGTTTTCTCAGAAATCTCCGTAGTTTGGTGGTAATGCTAGCAGGGTGTGCGTGGTGTGTCGGACAACGCATCGAAACAGAGCCTTATTGCCCTATGGGACCGCGCTATTCGGGGAAATTAGATTTTCGTTTGCGTTCGCGCCACCAGTCGCGGATTCGATGCGCCCCTTCTTTACCGAGAATGAGCAAAGCCGTATATTGTAGCGTCTTGGCAAGTCCGAAGAAGATGAACCAAAGCACCCCTTTGGTCGTGAGAGAAAGGGGGAACAGCAAGGGGACGAAAGCCAAAAGATAGCTCACAGCACAGCCGGCAAGTACCCACAGTCCAGTGCGAAAAGAGAGCTTAGCAAGCTGAGATTTGAGTTGTAAAAGGATTTGTCGAATCTTTGGGGGCTTCGGCATAGAAATTGCAGAGAAAAATAGTAGTTAAGTCATGAGATTTCGCACATCCATGCGGTGCGAGAACTCGTGCAAATATACACCTTTTCGGATGAACCACCAAATGGGGTGAGTCGCCGTTTTAAGTTTCCCACTTCGTCCATGCCACAACATCACACCTCTTCGGGCGCGCTCGAGCGCACCCGCCTGCGCCCTCCACACTCCTATCTCGTCATCATGCACAATGACGACGAAACCACCATGGACTTTGTGGTGGATGTGCTTATGCAGATATTTCGTTTGAACTATCAGCAGAGTATGAAGGTGATGCTGAAAGTGCACAAGGAAGGTCAGTGCACCGTGGCAAAATACCGCTCGCTCGATATGGCACAGACCAAGGTGCGCCGTGCGGTGCAAGCTGCCGAAGAAGCTGGTTTTCCCTTAAAGTTCAGCATCGAACCCGTGGTGGAGGAGTAAGTTTTTGCCACAATATTCAATAGCCGAACCCCTTATCCCTCTCGATATTTCCCACACAACTTATGCCTAGAAAGAAAAAAATAGTTCTTCCCCTCGAAACGGTGATAGCCTCCGCACACAATCTTGCGATGGAGCAGCACTTTGACCTCATCACACCTGAAATTTCGTGTTTTGCCTCTTGGACAACTGGTGTCAACTAGATCAAGAGTTCTACTACGAAGATGTGATGAGCCTATTGCAATTTTACATCTCCGAAACCATGGAGCGATTGCCCGAACCCACGGACAAAGCGACCATAGAGCTTTCCTATCAACTGGGAGAGTGCTTGCTTCGTGCGCAAGAGGCACAAGAGAAATTGGGTACTAAAGAGATGACCGTGACGCAAGTGGTGTGTGAAATCTTGTGCACCGACGAGTGCTGGGCAAACTTTCTCTTGCGAGAGCATCTCGAAGATTTGCATGATTTCTTAGCTAATCTCAATGCCCTTTGTGGAAACTATGCCTATAATGGTGAAGCGGTGGACAGTTATCAGCAGTTTGTGCAAGCGAGAGAAGAGATGCTTGGTTTCGCTGAGGAGTTGGGGAAACACCTCAGTGAGTTGGCTGGAAATGCTGGTGAGGAGGGTGGAGCATCGGCTGAGGGTGCCAAGAAAAAAACGGAGGATTGGCGACAGTGGGTGACGTGTGTGAATGATCATCTGGAAGGACGCAATCCCCTCATCGGTCGTGAGGACGAATTGGAACGCACGATTCGTGTGCTCTGCCGTCGCGATAAGAACAATCCTCTCCACGTGGGCGACCCTGGAGTGGGTAAGACTGCGCTTATCTATGGACTGGCAGAACGAATCAAAGCGGGTGAAGTGCCCGAACGCTTGAAAGATGCTCAGATATTCTCCCTCGATGTGAGTACGCTCTTGGCAGGTACGCAGTATCGCGGTGATTTTGAGAAACGCTGGAAGTTGATCATGGAAGGCTTGCTCACCGTTCCCAACGCGATTGTGTATATTGACGAGATTCATAACATCGTTGGCGCTGGACGCACAAGCGATGGGGCGATGGATGCTGCCAATATGCTCAAACCTTTCTTGGAAGAAGGCAGCATCCGATTTGTGGGAGCCACCACTCACGAAGAGTTCAACCGCCACATTGCAGGACATGGGGCTTTGGTGCGCCGTTTCCAGACCATCGAAGTGCCCGAACCCTCGATAGACGAGGCGGTGCGCATCCTCGAAGGTTTGCAGTCGCGCTACGAATCTTTCCACAACGTCACATTTGCGCCCGATGCTGTGCGCCATGCGGTGCATCGTGCCGCTCGATTTATCAACGATCGTCGACTTCCCGACAAAGCGATTGACCTCATCGACGAGGCTGCGGCTTATCGTGAGGTGCACCCTGCCGAGAATCAAGTGGTGAGCAAGGCGCTCATCGACCAAGTGCTGGCTGGCATTTGCAAAGTGGAGAGCTTGCGCGATGTGGAAACAAGCGAAGTGGCAGATTTGCAGTCGCTCGAACCGGCTATGAAACGACAGATTTTCGGTCAAGATGAGGCGATAGCAGCGGTGACAGAGGCTGTGCTTTTGTCGCGCGCTGGACTCACAGACGAACAAAAACCCGTGGCATCGCTCTTGTTTGTCGGACCCACTGGTGTGGGAAAGACGGAAGTGGCAAAGGTGCTGGCAGAAGAAATGGGTGTAGAATTGTTGCGCTTCGACATGAGCGAATATGCAGAGAAACACACGGTGGCACGACTCATCGGTGCTCCTGCAGGATATGTGGGTTATGAAGATGGTGGATTGCTGACGGATGCGGTGCGCCGAACGCCACACTGTGTGCTGCTCTTGGACGAAATCGAGAAGGCGCACCCAGATATTTTCAATCTCCTCTTGCAAGTGATGGACAATGCTTCGCTCACCGACACGAGAGGTCGTCAGGCGGATTTCCGCCATGCGGTAGTGGTGATGACTTCCAACGCTGGAGCGCAGCACGCACACCAAGCAGCCGTGGGATTTGGCGGTGGTGTTTCGGCTGGGCAGGCGATGCTGGCACAGGTGAAGCGCACCTTTAAGCCTGAATTCCTCAATCGTCTTTCGGCTACGGTGGTGTTCAACGCGATGAACACGGAGATGGCTCAGTTGATTCTCCGTAAGAAGGTGGATGCACTGCGTGGAAAACTCTTGGCACGCCGTGTGGAGCTGGTGCTTTCGCCAGAAGCTGAAACTCATCTGCTCAATCTCGGTTATACGCCTGAATATGGTGCACGCGAAATCGAACGTATCGTGGCGCGTGAACTCAAACCGCTGCTCACGCGTTCATTGCTCTTTGGCGATTTGAAGCATGGTGGGGAGGCAAAGGTGGATGTGGTAGCCAAGAAATTGGTGCTTTCCACTACGCCTTTGGTACTTCCGGATGAAGCAGCGGAGAGTGCTCTAAAAAATGAGGCTTTGCCTGCATCGACAGAGGAGGAATCGAACAAAAAGAAGCCAACTCGCAGCACTACTGGCAAGACAACAAAGAAAACGACTAAGGAGTCTGACGAATAATTCTCATACCCATGATATACTTTAGACAAAGAACAGGTGGAATTTCCCGATCCACATGAAGCAGAAGATGATGGTCTCTTGGCAATCGGTGGTGATATTACCCCTGAATGGCTGATGACGGGCTATGGTTTGGGCATTTTTCAATGGTATGCTTATGAAGATAAGGAAGAACCTTATTGGTGGTGTCCGCCCGAACGCTTTGTGATTTTCCCCGATGAACTGCACATTTCGCACTCCATGCGCCAGTTGTTGCGCAGTGGCAAGTATCGCGTCACTTTTGATCAAGACTTTGAACGTGTGATGCGCGGATGTGGTGAAGTCAATGGTCGTAACCACGAATATGGTCGCTGGTTGGGCGAACACCTCATCGGGGTGTATGTAGAATTGCACCGCCGCGGCATTGCGCACAGTGTCGAAGTGTGGAAGGACGATGAATTCGTGGGTGGTTTGTATGGCGTGGAGATTGGTCGCACTTTCTGCGGAGAGAGCATGTGTTCGTTCGCTCCAAATGCTTCAAAAGTGGCATTGTCTGCTCTGGCAGATCGCCTGAAAGAACGTGGTAATTGGTTGATAGATTGTCAACTCCACACCGATCACCTCCAGTCGATGGGCGGAAAATTCTTGCCTTACGATGAGTTTATGACTTACGTTAAGGGATAAAAAGGCTATCGCCTGCAACGTCTCAGGATTTGCTGAGGTGTTGCAGGCGATATTGTCTTGGAGTCATGTTGAAACTCCGATGGAAAGCGTTGTAAAAGGATTGTCGCGAGGAAAACCCACAGTGGAGTCCGATTTCTTCGACAGTGTAATCGGAGAATTTGGGATCCACCAACCGTTGTGCTACTTCATTACTGCGAATGTTTCCAATGAGCTGGTGGAAATTTATTCCCGCTTGGGTGGCGATGGCTGCGCTGATGGCACGGTGGTCGCAACCAATCTCTTGGGCGATGTCGCGAGCTGAGACCTTCGGGTTGCGCGACATGCGTTTGAGTTGGAGCAATCGCAAGACCTCAATGTAGATTTGTGCCATGCGTTGCGCATTGAAGTTGTAGGTGTAGGGTTTGGACATCCTTAAACTATGACATTGTGGTTAGACGTTGAGGAGTTGTTGCTAGCTGCTGAGCATCGTGAGTAGCCTCGACTTCGCAAGATTTGCGGAGTGTTTTGTCGTTTCGCAGTATAAGCCACGCGATTCTTGCAATAGAATTTCAGAAATGGCAGAGTAACGCAGAGCCACTAAGCAGTAGATGAGAATAAACACTAAATAGCGATTTCTCCCGAACCGATGCAGATGCGACCATCGCGAGAATAGACCACTCCAAACTGTCCAGGGGCAATGCCTTGGATGGGGTCGTCACCATCGATGTGGAAACCGCCTTCTTCGGTGCGTGTCAAGATGCCTGTGCGCCAGCGGTCGGTGTGACGCACTTTGAAAGTCACGTCTATGCTGCCTGAAGATGGCCAAGGATCGCCCGTGAGGAAGTGGAATCCAGCGATGTTGAAAGAGCGACCATATTGGAGCAAGTTGTCGTAGCCGTGAGAAACATAGAGAATGTTTTGCTCTAAATCCTTTTTCACCACGAACCAAGGTCCACCCCCGAGCCCTAAACCTTTGCGTTGACCGATGGTGTGGAACCAATATCCGCGGTGTTCTCCCACCTTTTTGCCCGTTTCGAGTTCGATGACATCGCCCACTCGTTCGCCGAGGAAGCGGCGCACAAAGTCGTTGTAGTTGATCTTTCCCAAAAAGCAGATGCCTTGTGAGTCTTTGCGACGCGCAGGGGCAAGTTTGTTGTCAAGGGCAATCTGGCGCACTTGTTCTTTGCGGAGATGTCCGAGGGGCAGCATGATTTTTCCCACTTGGTGCGCATCGAGTTGAGCCAAAAAGTCGGTCTGATCCTTGATGGGGTCGGGAGCTGTGCCCAACCATGAGGCACTGCTCGACAAGTCGATGCTTTCTCCCGAACGAGGATCTGCGAAGACTTCATCGTCGCGCACCACACGAGCATAGTGTCCAGTGCAGATGCGGTCGTAGCCATGTCCGATTTTCTCCTCAAAAGCTCCGAACTTGATGAGGCGATTGCACATCACATCGGGGTTGGGCGTGAGTCCTTGTTTCACGTGCTCCATGGTGTAAGACACCACACGCTCCCAGTATTCCTTTTGTAAATCAATGACTTCGAGGGGAAGACCATAGCGGCGTGCAATGGCTTGACACAGTTCGAGATCCTCCTCTGCGGTGCAGGTGAGGTCTTCGTCATCGTCCATGCCGATTTTGATGTAAAACAAGTCGGGGCGAAGTCCGCGCTCCACCAAGAGGTGGGTGGCGACGGCACTATCTACACCGCCTGAGAGCAAAAGTGCTATATTCATTGCTTGGAAGTCTTGTCGTTGTTGAGAGATTTTCTCGTGAAACTCTCGTGATATTCCGTGATTTATCACCTTAAAGTCGAGCTGCGTGTTGCGCTATTCTGTGATTTCTCGCACGCGTTCGGCACATTTCTCCATGAGCCATTTGGGAGTAGAGGTTGCACCGCAGATACCCACGCTCTGAGCACCGTCGAACCACGCAGCGTCTAGCATATTAGGGTCATCGACTAGGTATGTGCGCTCGTTGATTTTGTGGCAAGCCTCGTAGAGCACACGTCCGTTGCTGCTTTTGAGACCGCAAACAAAGAGCACCACATCGTGTTTGCGTGCAAACTCTTGCACTGCTGGCAGACGATTTGAAACGCTGCGGCAGATGGTGTCGAAGCATTTGAATTCGGCTGGCGCTTTGATGTGTTTGGTGAGGTAATTGATTACCGTCTGGAAACCCTCCAACGGTTTGGTGGTTTGGGAAAAGAGATACGTGTTGCGCGTGAGGTCCACCTTGTCCACTTCGCTTATGTCGGCTATCACGATGGCCTCGCTGTTGGTTTGTCCCACGAGACCAAGCACTTCCGCATGTCCGTGCTTACCATAAATCACAATTTGTGGATCATTGCCCATTTCGTGATACACTCGTCGGATGCGCTTTTGGAGATTTAAGACCACGGGGCAAGTGGCATCGACAAGCGTGATGTTGTTGCGACGCGCTGTTTCGTAAGTAGAGGGAGGTTCGCCGTGAGCACGGAGCAGCACTCTCACATCGTGGAGTTTTTCAAAGGTGGCATGGTCAATCATCACCAGTCCACGCTCGCGGAGGCGTTCGCATTCGCGGCTATTGTGCACGATGTCGCCAAGGCAGTAGAGAATATCGCGTTCGGTGAGTTCGTCTTCCGCCTTTTTGATGGCACTTGTCACGCCAAAGCAGAAGCCCGAACCAGCGTCGATTTCGATATTAAGCATAGTTGTTGTCTAGTTGTTGTGTTGTTGAATCCAAATTCATGGAGTAGGGCACTGGTAGGAACGTAGCACACTTTGTGCCATTCACGAAAAGAGACTGCGGAAAGGAAGTGTATTCAGCCCAACCGCTTCTTAGAGTGCCATAGACAGGGTGCCCATGATGCTCGAAGCCGCAACGTGCTGCTTGCTCCATGCCAAATCAATTTTCACTCGTGAGAAAGTGAGTCCAGCACCAAGAGAGAAACCAGCACCGTGTGCTGCCCCAAGGGTGGAAAGTTCGTAGGCACGGCGAAAGTTGTAGCCCGCAGAGAGGGTGATTAAGTCACTGGGCATCCAGTCTACCCCCACCACCAGGTGATTCGTGATGAGGCGTGCTGTGCTCAGAGATTTCTCATCCGCTTGCACATAGTCTGTTTTGTTCCAGCGCGTTAGATCCGTGAGGGTGGCATGAAAACGCAAGGGGACGTGGAGCAATTCTTTCGACACCCCCAGTTGGAGATTGTGCCGCACATTTTCTGTGCGTCCGTTGAAACTCTTGAATTGTGCGCCAGCATTGCGAAGCACCATCGAGAGCGAAAGCCCTTCTGATTCGTTGTAGTAGTTCAAGCCCACATCCACCGCCAAAGCTGCGGCAGCGTAGTCGCCCAAAGTTTCGTGCACCACTTTTAGGTTGGCTCCCCCTGCCCAATTATTGCTCAGCACATAGCCGTAGCCTATGCCGGCAATGATGTCTTTGGGAGAGAAAGTCCCCATCTCGGTACCTTGTTCGTCGCGTGCCGTCATCTCCCCATAACCCCGATATTGTGCAAAAGCAGCTGCCGTGTGGCGATCGCCAAAAGCACGCACATATTGTGCACCACTCCACGTGCCGAGTTCTCCGAGTGACATAAAAGAGAGTCCCAAACGCTTGGGCGTCACATTGGTGAGAAGGGCAGGGTTGTGCTGCACGAGCGCAGGATCATCGTCGTCCATTGTGATGTTTTCTCCGCCCACTGCAAGGGCATGTGCTGAAGTGGGCAAGTGCAAAACGCGATAGGCGGAATTGCTTTCTTGAGCTTGCAGACTGAGCACAAGGACAGAAAAGAGCGCGAGAATTAGACTTTCTTTCATTTCAACGATAAAATATAGGGACAAAGGTAGTACTTATTTTCCTTTTTGGCTGTACTTTTGCTCTGAAACGATGTGAGTGGTACATTCTCCCTTGATCTGCTGAATGTCCCTTACAGAATAGTCGTTCAGCTTCTTGTTCCGTGGTGGAAATTCTGCAGCGGACAGTATGCAGCTACATCTTCTATAGAGCGTAAAAAATTAGTATCCATAAAAGCATAACGTGAGGAATACGGAATTATTTTCCCGACAATGGTGCGAGGTGGTCTTTGAGGGCCGCAACAAAGCCTATGGCGCGTATGTCATCCGCAAGGAGACTGGGCGTCGCTATCGTCGTGTCATGTATGTATTTCTCTCTATCTTGATGGTTGCACTTACTTTTGGTGCCACCCTCGGCTATGTGGCTTACACCAAAGTCAAAGAGATGGCAACGGAAGTCCAAGCAGAGGTGAAGCAGCTCCGCCCCTTGGAGGCGCGCGATGGATTTGAGCGCAAACGAGTGTCGGCTGGTCGTGCGGTATCGCGTGTCATCACCACGCCTGGTGGCAAGACGGGTGCGCCCACCATTGTGGACGAAGCTGTGACGTCTTCTCCCATCGGTATCGATGGACCCGATGACAGTAAGGTGGTGCCCAACGATGATTTGACCGACCATGATATTCACCATAATGCTGGGCAAACCGATTTGCCGGTCGAAGGTCCTCAACTCACTGCCACGCAGGTGGTGGAAGAGATGCCGCAGTTCCCTGGTGGTCTCATCGCTCTATCCCAATATCTTGACGAGCATATCGTGTTCTCTGGTGGTGCGCAACGTCGTGGGGTGCGTGGCGTCATCGAAGTGTCGTTTGTGGTGCAACGTGATGGTAGCGTCTCGGATGTCCGTATCACCAAGCATCTCGATGATCCCTTGGAGCACCAAATCATTTCGGTGATTCAAAATATGCCCAAATGGAAGCCTGGTCGCCGCGGTGGTGTGCCCTCGCCCGTGATGGTCACTGTGCCCGTGTGGTTCAACAAGTGATGCCACCTCTATTGACTGGATTTATGGGGATTATGTCTTATGGGGCGGGCTAATCGTCCGTCTTTATTGTGTGTAAACTTTCCTTGCTTTGTGTATTCCTTGCGCCACAAAGTATTCAACACTCGCTTACTTTACCTGTGAAAGTAGGCGAGTGTTGTTTTATTATCCCCGAGTTTATTGGAAAATAAGCCCCCTCATGGTCGGGGACGCAGCTTGTGGAGTGAGTTGAAGGAGAGGGGCACGCAGTAGCAGGAGTTAGGTACGCAGAAGTTGGGAAGAAGAGTTCAAGGGAAGGGCAAGCGTTCCCAAATGCAGCGAGGGAGGGCAGACCACAAAGCGATGAGCACGCGATAACGCCAATCGATGACGATGCGGCGACGACGATGCAGAATGCCTTTGACGATGTGGCGCGCAGTCTTCTCGGGAGAAATCACCATGGGGTAGCTGCGTTTGGCGATGAAGTCGGTGCGCACGAAACCGGGCAAGATGTCGGTGATGGCAATGTCGTGGTGTCCTTGGTGGGAGATTTGCGACAAAGCTTCGAGATACTGGCTCTGCATGCGCTTTGTTGCGCTATAAGCAGGGGAGATGCCTAACCCACGAGTACCAGCCACCGATGTGATAGCAGCAAGATGCCCCCTTTGTCCGCGACTCGTCCAGTAGCGGAAGGCGGCAGTGACCATGCGTATGAAGCCCGAAGCGTTGGTTTGCACGATGTCGAGTTCGATGCCCGTATCCAGTTCTTTGTTTTCGTGTCTACGCCCGAACTATGGAGATACACGTCCATACCACCGAGGTCTTCTGCCAGTTGGAGAAGCTGAGTTGCGGCTTCTGGAGCATTGATGTCGATGGTGGCACACACCACCTGCGCTGGATATTCAGCTTGTAGAGCAAGTAAGGGAGCTGAGCGGCGAGCTGCCACACCGACACGATGACCTAGACTGAGAAATTCGCGAGCCGTGGCCATGCCGATGCCCGAAGAAGCTCCTACGATGATGATGTTCATGATTGGAGTTTGGGATTATTGCGATGGCGATCGTGGTCGCGTTTGGTTTTCTTCTCAAGATTTTTCTGAAAGGCTTCCGTGAGATTCACCCCAGTCTGATTGGCGAGGCAGAGGAGCACCCACAACACATCTGCCATTTCATCGGCTGGATCTTGATTTTCTCCAGCTTTGAAAGATTGGTCGCCATAGCGGCGCGACATAACACGCGCCAATTCTCCCACTTCTTCGGTGAGAACTGCCATATTGGTGAGTTCGGAAAAATAGCGAACACCATAGGTGCGTATCCATTCGTCTACTTGATTTTGAGCTTCTTGGAGAGTCATTTTTTAGCTTTGGGATTTTAGGTTTAACTCAAATCGGGCATTAGACCGTTATAGTACTACTCATCATTGAATAGATAATCTCTGTTATTTTTCATTTTCTTGTTGGCATCTGGCTTTTCGTTCGTTCTCACCGTAGCCCGCTACGCCTTCGAACTCACGGTAAACAATCTGCTCAACAATCTAATGAAACGGTTCAGGATCTAATGACCGACGAGGAAACGAGGAACACTCCGCGTAGAGGTTCCTCGCTGGTGAGTTGAGTCCGCACTGTGCGCGCTTATTCCTCATATTCATATTCGTTGTCGTCGGCTGTTTTGGCTTTGCCTTTGCGAGTGTTTTGTCTTGTGGCAATTCATCTTCGTAGATTTGCTTTGGGCACATCATCGGGTTCAAACCCAAGGGAAGTTCGCTTAATCTGAGTGAGCAAAGTGTTCGTTGTAGAACTTGCGATAGTCTTCAAACGAAACGACGGTGCCGAGCAAACGGAGATTGCTTACACTGATGAGTTCGGTGCGCGCCATGCGGAAGAGCCCGCGCAGTTTGGGTTGCGCATAGAGTTGCTGCGCATAGTGGTGCACATCGGCAAAGGAGCGGAAGCCCTGCACGCGAAATTGAGTCAATCCGTTGCCGCGTTCTTGCGCGATGTCGAGATTGCGCGACGTGAAATGTTCGATGTTGAATTGCGCCAATGCAAAGAGCACCTGTCGTTGTCGAGCGAATCGGTGGGATACGCCACGAGGAAGACGAAGGCACATTGCGGTCGTCGGAGAGCGTGCTTTCCCAGCTGTTGCCCACCTTGGCATCGTTGAGGCGGCGATTCCACAAATCAGTGGGACGGAAGGTTTTTCCAATGGTGCGTCCCTCTTGCAGTCCGCGAGCTATCATACCAGCCAGTTCTGCTACGTCAGATTTGGGGTAGTCTTTTGCCAAGTCAGTGAGCTCGCGTTGGAGCGTGTCTCGCGGAGCTTCTTGCAGACGTGCCAAACTGTGGAGCAAGATGAACTTGGGGCGGTTGGCACCCGTGGGGAATTGCTGTGTCGAGCGATCGAATAGGCGCGACACCTCGGTTTTATCGCCTGCTAGATAAGCCGCATAGGCAGCCGTGTAGAGCGAATCTTCGCGCTCACGACCATAGCGAAGGTTGTTTTCAAAATCTGGATTGGAGATGACGCGTGTCATCGGGAAGTTGGGGAAAGATTGTGCCAGAATGTTCTTCAATCTTTCGGCTTCTGCGCGTTGTTGCGTGCGCTGCGCCATGAGGAAGAGGTGGTAGTAGGCTTCTGGCACACGATCGTGTTTCGGAGCTTCGCGCACAAATCGCTGGAGGGTGCGACGAGCCAGAGCGAAATCTTCGAGTTCGTCTTTCTCTATTAAACCAGCTTCGATGAGAGCGTCGTGGATTTTGCTGCGCGCTTCCTGTTGAGCTTCAGCCGTTAGGGGAAGTTGCGCCAGGTAATAAGCACGCTGCGTGGGGTCTTGCTCCTTTTTGTCGGCTTTTCCTGCGGTTGCAGCAGAGTCGGCAGGAGCGGCAGTCGTGCCTTCTGTCAGTTGCTGAGCATAGTCGCGGAGTTGCGCATCGATGTCGCGCTGTGCCACGCCAGCTAGGGTGAGGCTATCGCGGCGATGACGGAGAAGGCTGTTGATACTGTCGTCGACTGCGTAGTCAAAACCTTTTTGATCGTTGTCTGCAACGACAGTGTGATTGGCACGTCGCCAGTCGTCCTCGTTTTTTCTCCGTCCCCATTGCCGCGCGAAGGCTTGCTTACCTTGTTGCACCGCTTGGGTGTTGTAGAAATACCAACCACCACCCCCGCTATTGGGACGGGAGGAAGGGAGCGATGGACGTTGGGGGAAATCTTCTCCACCATTTTCACGAGCAGCACGCAAGGCGCTGTCTGCTTTGGCTTTCTTGGCTTCGGCAAGTTCCTTTTTGTAGTGGGTAATCTTCGCATCGATCACCGCATTGCGTTGCGCTTCGGGAAGAGATGCCAAATGGAGCAGAGAATCTTGCTCAAAAATGATGGTGGTAGATGGAACTAGTTGGTCGAGAATCGCAGAACGGCGGAGGATTTCGTTGTAAGATGGCTGCGTTTTGTCGAGCAGACCGATGGCTTCTGTGTAGCACGATTGAGCTTTGTCGAAGCGTTGCTGTTGCCAGTAGATATCGGCTAGGGTGTTCAACAATACACCCTTGGCAGGTGTGGACTGTGTGGCACGAAATCTTCCCGTTTCATAAGATTTATGGCAGCGGCAGTGTCGCGCTGAGCCATATAGATGTTGCCTTGCGCGTAGTAGATTTGGTCGAGATAGTCGGCATTGTTGGGATCTTTCGCCATGCGGTCTAGGCGGCGCAGCATAGATGCCACATTCTGTCGAGTGGTGAGGGCTTCGGTCTGCAAGATACGCGCTTGGAACGCTAGTGCATAGGGCGGATTTTGCGCAAGACAGCGGTTGAGGGCATTGTAAGCATCGGTCTTACGTCCCAACTGCATATTGACTTGTGCCAAAAGATAGTACCATCGCGCTTGGTCAAAATTGTGCGAAGCTTGACGAGCGGCACGTGCCAAATAGGGCAGAGCTTCGGCATATTGCTGCTGTGCGATGTGGAAATCTGCCATAGTCAAATCGCGTTCGCGCTGTAACCGCTTGGGAAGTTCCATCTTTGCCACTTGTCGGAGGGCATCTTCTGCATCGTACATCCAGTTGAGGCGCACTTGCGAACGCACTAACCACAAGCGAGCTTCGGCTGCCACGAGCGGTTCGGCAGCATAGAAGCGGGTGATGTAGGCAAAAGTGGAGGCGGCTCCAAGGAAGTCGCCTTGTTGAAATTGGGCTTTCCCCATGAGCAACCACGCATTTTTCAAAAAAGGATTGAACTCCTTGCGCGAGAGATAGGCTTTGAGTTGAGGAGAAGCGTTGCGCCCCGGAGCGATTTGTGGGCGTTTTTTGATGCTGTGTAGTTGAATGGCTTTTTCACACTTGGTTACTGCTGTTTCAAAATAGCCCTTGCCGAGGTTTTGTTGTTGAGGGTACGCCACCCCAAAGAGCGGCAACATCTGCGTGTAGTCGTCTTTGAGTCCACTGCGTTGGGCAGCTTCTCCTTCGCGATAAGCTGTGGCGGCATTATAATACACGTTGTAGCGGGTGACAAAGGCTTGCCACCATCGTGTCGTTGCAGTGTTGCGGCTGGTGCTGCAAGCAGTGACGACCAATAACAGGAGAAGAAGATAGAAAAGTCGCTTCAACGTGGAAAAATATAGAACTTTAGAAGAGATTAGAGAGCAAAATTAAAGCTACGCTATGAAGAAAAACGCAGAAATAGGGCTTTTATTGCACGCACTGCGAAATAAAGCACCACGCTCACTACGATGATGGCGGCTCCCGAAGGGACATTGAGAAGATAGGAGAGGGAGAGTCCGCCTAGACAGTCGAGGAATCCTACCACCATGGACCACAAAATCATGCCGCGGAAGGTGCGTGTGAACACGGCTGCTGTGAGTTGAGGAATGGACAGCAAGGAGATGACCATGACGATGCCTACCATGCGCAGACATCCGACAATGGTGAGAGCCGTGAGAGCGGTGAGGAGGGTTTCAAAAGTGCGGACGGGCAAACCTTGGGTGCGTGCAAAATCGCGATCGTAGGCGAGGGTGATGATGCTGCGCTCGAAGAGGAAGAAGAAAAGCAGGGTGACGGTGGTGAGGACTCCCATGGCGAGGAGGTCGCTATGGGAGATACTGAGGATGTCGCCAAAGAGATAGGTGGGGAGGTCGGTCATAAAACCGGGGGCAAGATAGGCAAAGAGGATGCCGATGCTCATGCCGAGTGTCCATATCATGGCGATGGCACTGTCGCCGCGCACTTCGCGTTTGCGACTCAACCAGTCGATGCCAAGACCACTGGCTAGGGCAAAGCAGGCAGCACCGAAGATGGGGGAGAATCCCCAAAATGCGCCCATCCCCACACCGCCCAGTGAGGCGTGTGCCATGCCACCACCGGCAATGACTAAGCGGCGAGTCACCACATAAGTGCCGATGCAAGCGCAGAGCACGCTGGAAAGCAGCGCACCGAGTAGGGCATTTTGGAAAAAGGTGTAGCTAAAAATTGATAGCATGATGGAAAGAAGAGATAGAGGAAGAGAGATGCTTATCCCACTCTGGTAGTGAGGCAGGAAGAAGAGTTTTCCTTCTAAACAGCAAAGGAGGGGGAGAGCTTGAAATTCCTTACAAGTTGCTGAGGGAAAGCGTTGTAATCACGAAGTTTGCGAGAGTTCGCGCTGTTCTCCCACAAGGAGGATGACGTCATCTTTGAGTTCGATGGGAAGATTTACTTCGCGCAGTTGCAACGAACGCACCCACCCCGCCACTTCTTCTGTCTTAAGGGTGGTGAGGACGTCTGCAAATTCGTCAATTTCAGCATCGTTGTAGTCCTCACCCGAGCGTCCCTTGAAGCGGTCGAGGTCTTCGTCTTCGTAATACTCAATATCCTTGCTCACTCCTGCCAAGAGGCTTTCCGATTCGCAGGTTTCGTGGAGTCCACAACAGCCTGCGGCAGCATTTTCCTGTATGGTGGGCATCTCAGCAAGTTCGCCTTTCTTAACATTTTGTCTGAGCCACCATTGTCGGATGGCTTCAGCCACAGCAGCAATGATGCCGAGGGAGATTAAAAGTAGGATGAGATATAGCACGATAATTGGTTTTTGAATTTGATATTTAGTGTAGTTCGGAGAGGTCTCTCCAATAGTGGGGATAGGATTTTGCCACTACTTCTGGATGCTCAATGGAGAGTTGTGGAAAAAGCAACGCTGCTGGAGCGAAGGCTAGTGCCATGCGGTGATCGTCGTAGGTGGCTATCGTGATGGCTTGTGCGTGGGGAGAGTCGTCTTGAGCCGTATATCGAAGTTCTCCTTCCCCGATGGCTTCGATGTGTTTGCCTAACTTTTGCAGTTCTGCTATGAGTGCTGCGATGCGATTGGTCTCTTTGATACGTAAACTCTCCAAACCTTTGAAATGGAAGGGGCGCGAGAGCAGAGCGCAAGTGACTACAAAAGTTTGAGCGAGGTCGGGTGCTGCCGTGAAATCTAGCAAGAGGGGAGGGGCATCCTTGCAGGAGTGATGAACTGCTTGGGATGAATGACAAGTGGCTTGCGATAAACACTCGTTGCTTTCGCAGAAGTTATCATCAGTTTGTGATGAAAGCTCGTTGTCTTCCGAAGTACTAGTATCACATTCAAGTGTAACTTGCGGAGACTTGGTTGATTTTTCCAAAACAGCTCCTTCTGCGGTGAAAGTTGTCATCACTCCGAGTGCTTCAAACCATCTTGCGCAGACGGAATCGCCTTGTTCACTGGCTTCTCTCAGTCCCCGAAGCAAGACTCTCGCAGTTTTGTCGGGATGAAGAGCGACAATTTCGTACCAATACGAAGCTGCGGTCCAATCGCATTCGATGGTGTAGACGCTGTTTGTGCCATTTTCTCAGTACCTCCGCAGTGTGAGGAGAGCGTGCGAGCGTATCGCTGACCACTCTCAATGCTGATGAGATTGTTTTCCCACTTTGACTCCACACCAAAGGCTTTCATCACCTGCATCGTCATGCGAATGTAGGGAGCGGAAGCCACTTTCCCCACCAATTCTAGTTGGAGTCCGTGGCGCATCGTGGGAGCGATCATCAAGAGGGCACTCACATATTGCGAACTGATGTTGGAAGGGAGTGTAAGCGTGCCACCTTCGAGTTGCTTACCTCGGATGTGCAAAGGAGGATAGCCCTTTTTTTCCACATAACTTATGTCTGCTCCTGCCGCCTGAAGCGCAGTGACGAGAGCACCAATGGGACGTTCCTGCATGCGCTGACTACCTGTAATCACAACATCGAGCTGAGGGGTGGCAGCAAATAGCGCGGTGAGGAAGCGCATCGCAGTGCCGGCTGCACCAATGCCCACGCGAAGTGGAGCATCCTCCGAGTTGCGGAGTGCTTCTAAGCCTTGGAGGATGGCTTGCGTGTCGTCGCAGTCCGACAAACCTTCGAGGTGAACGGGTTGTTCGCAAAGATGATTGATCACCAAAGCGCGCGCGCAGAGGCTCTTGCTCGTGGGAAGATCAAGACTTGCATTGAGTTTTAGCGGAAATCTTGGAACAACGGTCATAGCGAAGGTTGAAAGGAGAGATTAAGTCGTTGGTTGCTTCTTGGATTTGTGGGAAGCCACCTTATAAATAAGGTAGATGAGCACCAAAACCACCAATCCACCAATGGCGTAGCCGATGATGTGGCTGTATTGATTAGCCTTTTCCATCACCTGTTCGGGCGTGGTGACACTGGGGAAGAGGGTAGGGATGAGGTAAAATCCCAAGAAAGCGAGCACGATATTCCATGCTCCGGCACCGAGTGTGGTGTAAATCATAAACTTACCCAGGTGCATGCGTGACAACCAGCAGGAATGCTGATGAGTTGTCGCACCCCTGGCACAAGACGTCCGATGAGTGTGGAGATAACACCATGATGCCGGAAGAAACGCTCCGACTTCTCCACACTTTCTCGATCTATGAGCAGCAATTTTGCCCATCTTGTGTCTGCCAATCTATAGATGACAGGACGCCCTAGGTAGTAAGCCAAACCATAGTTGATGAGTGCACCGGCATCAGCTCCCAAGGTCGCAACGATGACCACCAATAAGATGTTGAGTGCACCATTGTTCGCCATCCAAGCTGCAGGAGGAATGACGGCTTCCGAGGGGAAGGGGATGAAAGAACTTTCGATGGTCATGCCCAAAAATATGACCCAATAGTTGAGGTGATTGAGCACCCATGCGATGATTTCGCCCATAATGTGTTTGTACCTATTTATATCTTGTTTTGAAACTCTTCTTTGCGGTTGGCACAGTAGGAATGACCGAAGAGAAAGTCGTTGAGTTGATTCGACGCTTTCTCTTCTTTTTTGTTTAAATCCTCGTTGGTTAGCACGCACAGCGCAAGCTATCAAAGAGGGTGTTCAAACACTCCTTTATTTACCATCCAGCGGCTTTCCATCCAGCTGCGGTGTACCACTCCGTTTTGCGGAATTCCTTATTGAGGTCACCATGTGGGCAAGCACGATTCCAGTAGGGAGGGTTGCTCACGGCATGAATGGTGTAGGCTTCTTGTGGCACAAACATGGAGATACCACAGAAGTTTGCTTCGTCCACAGCTATGACGTCTGCGGTATAATTGCCTTGATAGAGCACGGTCAAGCCCGTCATGAATCGTGGCGTGGTGAATTTATACACCGTCGCTGCGTCCAGTGCTTGCTTCACGCGTTGCCAACTATCAGTGGGCAGTGCACGACGAAGGGCATCGTTCATGTCGTAGTAGTGAGGACGCCAGAATTTATTGGAGGTGTAGCGACCATAAGTTTGCGTGTCAGTCATGTCAGGGAAGTTTTTCGAACCATCCGCTTTCAATGCTGGGAGATGTTGAGGCAATTCTGCTGCCATCGCATCTGCCACAGCCTGCAGTTTGTCGGTGCGCACGATAGCAAATACCAATCCGAAGTTGTCGGTATAGGGTTGGCTTCCCTTTCCTACATAATAGTTGGAGTAGGTGATGCCCAAATCCTTGATTTCTTCAGAGAAATATCCCCAACGGAGCATGTCAGTGTAGAAACCGCCAATGGCAGAAATCTCAATGGGAGAAGCCGCGATGTAGTCTGCTGCATGGCGGAGTGCGTAAAACGCTTGAATATCGCCCATCAAGCAGCAGTCCATGTGGATGAAGCGCAGAGGAATGTTCGCCGCTGCGATAGCTTTGCTCAAATCATCAATGTTGATTTCTTCGGCAGGTGCGCCCAGTGCAGCGACATCTCTTTCCCAATTTCCGTTTTTACCCACATCCATGCCGTAACTCTTCGCTGAAAAAGCAGGATTTTTGCGAGAAGTGGTGCGCTTGTTGCCTGCGGAAGAACTTTCTGCGTTGGCGTCAGTAGTACTACCTTCGGGCAACCATAAGTCGTTTCGCGTGAGCAAGGACGTATTTTGCACCGATGAAGCCGCACGACTTGCTAAACCCTCTGCTGCAACAGCTGTTGTGGTGTGGGGGGGGATGTTAAACTTTTCCTCTGACACCGATCTAGACTGGGAATCCAACCTGTAGCGTGACTCCAGAGCACCAAACCATAGCTTTCGGAAGTGAAATCTGTGCGCATCGTGGTGAGCAATTCGGTGAGCGTCTTGGGGTCTGCAGAGTTCAGGTCCTCTTTCCATTGTTTTACCAACTGAGGAGAGGACAATCCTTTGCGCAGTTCATAGAGACGAGGTGCTCTGTCGTCGTCGAGAAACATCAGCACACGCTCTCCAGGAAGAAGATATCGCATGCCATGTGCCATTTCTGCACTGTCTTGTCGCGCAAATCCTGAAGCACCTAAGCTGTTTTGTGCAGCCATATACACCATCACGGTGCGTTTGTACTTGCTACCTGGTGGATATGGGGAAACTTCGGGCTCATCTCCACAAGAGAATACTCCAAGGAGTATCGCCATAATGGAGAAAAGGTAGTAAAAAGTCTTTTTCATCTTGTTCTATTTTAGTTTGTGTTTGTGCTAGTTGTTTGTTCAAATTCCACCACCACATCCTCATACCCCATGGCACGGAAGAGGTTTTGGAATTGCGCTTCGGCATTTCTGCGCGCTATACTCAGGTTTTCTGCAGTCATAGCACGTTTTTTCATTTTTCCTTCGCCTCTGTGCGCATCGCATCGCGCTCCTCAGGGCGGAAGATACCTTGTTCAAAGAAGACTGTCGTACGACTCTCGTCGAGAAAGTCCTCGTCGAGTAAAGATGGTTGTGGAAGATGTAAAATCGCATTGCGACCTTGCATTTCCACCCAGTCTGAGGGAAGTTTGCGCATATCGACACCAATGCGCAGCGTACCGCGGTAGATACACACCAAATCGCGCTCGCTCATCAGTCCCGAATAGTGACGTTCCACCAGTTCTTCTGCTTCCACAGAGAGAAACTCCCACTGACCGATGGCTTGTAGGCGCACAATCTCTTCTGGTGATTGCTCGATGGGCTTCTCCACAGCATCGTTCGAGTTGGTGAGTGTGCGATAAGCCACCATCGCTCCATAGCCAATCAAGGCGACTAGGAGAACGAAAAGAGTGATACGCCAGTGACGCACCATCGCTTTAAGACACCACCACAAGATGCTCCAGCATCCGAGTTTGGATTTCCCATCGGGAGGTAGTGGAGGAGAGGGAGGAGCGGCAATGACTTCCGCAGGGGAGGCAATATTTGCTGGGATGTTCTCTCCTTCTTCCGCATTCTTGTCCACCACTTCCGAGGATTGAGCGGTCTGTTCTGCGTTCTCTGGTGTCGTTTCCGCTTGATCTGCCGAGAGCGTGCCTTGCAGTTCTTCGGCATTTGTGGTCAAATTCTCGTTCATGAGCGGTCACTATTGAGCGGTTTAACAATCTTCTTCCAATCAGATTCGTTGAAATCTTTGCGAAAACGCACTACTACATTGTTTTCTGCATATCCCAATCGGGTGGCGATAGGCACCAGTGTGTGTGCTGCCGAGGTGCGTGCCAACTCCACAATTCCAAAACTCGCAGCATGGCGGCGGATGCTGTCCACTCCTTGATGAGCGAGTCTGGTCACCTCATCGGTGGAGAAGTTGGAACGCGTGAGCGACACATATTGACGGGCTTTCTTGTGGTCTATCTTCGAGGCGGTGAGCATCACCTTCGGATCAGGCAGCGTAATCACTAGCAGGTCTCCTTCGCGCGACACGTTGTCGACTGTGAAATCTGCAAAATCAATATAGCCCTTGAGGGTCACATCTATGGGAATCGCTACTTTGCGGTAACCCACTTTGTTGAATTTGACCAAACCGCCATCAATCTGGCTCTTGTCGGTGAAGAGCACCACCTTATGCACCATGCAGTCGGCAGCATAGAGCCTGCTTTGTTGCTGCACTCTTGCCACGAGCGTAGCGAGCGTGTCGATGGCAGTCTCCTTTTGTGCCGTCTTTGATGAATCAGCAGGGGAGTTGGAGGGAGCACTTGCAGAGTGGCAAGCCATCATGAGGGCAAGCAGTCCCAATATGAATAATTTCTTCATGCGTGTATTATACCTATGAAGAGCAAAAATAACGAATTATTTTCGTTCTGCCTTGTCATCTTGGATTTATTTACTATCTTCGCTGTTAAATCAAACATGAGTTGACGACTATGCAACACAAATATTCTGTGATAGCTCTCTTCGCACTCCTCCTCACAGTGGCAGCCTGCGGTGGGAAAAACGACAAAAAAAACAACGCTTCGTCAGTCGATACAGGTCAGATAGCCTTAGCGCAAGAGCAAGGTCCAGGACATGACGACAACCAGACCATTCCCACCGATGTGGAGTGGAGTGGACACAAATATCACATCCTAGTGGAACGCATTCCTGGCGATTCACTTGCACAGGTGAAAGACAGATTTGGAGATCCTTTCCTGGACAACCAAGTCACCATCACCATCACTCGCGATGGAGAAGCCCTTGCCAAGCGGGTCTTCACCAAAGCCCTCTTTGCCGGACAACCCGAAGTGGCATCCTCCAAAAACTTAGTCCTCGGTGGCATCGCCTTTAGCAGTGTCGATGCGCGCGGTTTTCACTTTGGTGCACAACTCAATCTCCCTGGAGATGACGAAGGTGGTTTGATCTACAAACTCACACTTCCCCTCAGTGCTCAAGGCAACCCAGCCATCGAGCGCGACACCAACCAAGACACCTCGGCTTCTGACGAAGTTTCCGATTAGTCTTCGCCCACTTCTAAAGTATTTGGCAGTGGAAAAAGCGCCAAAAACGTAGGAAAAATCGCGTTGAAAGCGAAAAAGCCCGAAAAAGATTTGGAGGTTTCGCAGAAAGTCCGTACTTTTGCATCGCCTTTCAGATGAAAGGGCAACATGGTGACCGTAGTTCAGTTGGTTAGAGCGTCAGATTGTGGTTCTGAATGTCGTGGGTTCGAATCCCATCGGTCACCCAAAGAAATCCCTTGCAACATTTCGTTGCGAGGGATTTTTTGTTTTATGCTTGTTGTCTTCAAATAGTATTATGTTGTGGTTTTAGATTTGCTTCCAAATGGGATTTTATTCATATTAAAACGACTGTTAGTGTAGATTTTTTACTGTTTTTGTCTTCTCAATGTCTTCAGATATGCAAAATACTATTCGGTGAACTTCTTCTAATGGAGGTGAATCTGAGTTTGAATAGAAGGATTTGCTCATCATTATAATGTATATTGAGTATTATAATGTATATTGAGTAGTGTAGGTTTGAAAACGTGTTCTAGTTCGGTTGTGCTAAAGGGTTGTCTATAAGTCTTCTATTTCTATTTAAGTGCTAAATCTAAAAGAAGGAAGTCGAGTTTTCTGATTTGTGATAAGCTAATTATGATCTGAAATCTTTCTGTAATGCTGTTTTCTTTATGTAAAGTTAGATTTATAGAGTGTTGATTTGTTGCTTTCGTTTTTTTTAGTTAACTTTGCACGTGGACTAACTAAAAGAATAATAGAGTGTTTCCTTAGAGTTACAAAATACGTATACTTCATCCATTTCTTTTTCATTCGCTTCTTCTAGGAGTTATGAGCTTATCAACATTGTTGTCTATGAAATCTATTTTTATTACCACTGTTTTGCTGGCTTGTGCAATAAGTTCCTGCGCTACACCCCAGCCCACTAGAGTGTCTTTTGTGGATTCACCCCAGAAGATAAATCATACACAAACTCTCAAAGAGGAGTTTACGGAAGTTCCTTCTTCGCTATCTCGTAGTGGTCAATCTGTTGGACAGTCTGTTTCTGTGTCAGACAAGAAACCATGGGAGAGAGGGGCTGAACTTCGTGTGAAAAGTAAAGAGGATATTGAAAACGCAGTTGCCGATCCTTTAGCAGAAGGGATAAGAGGAGGAGGTATTGGTGTGTCTTCTAGTTTATCTATAGCCAAGAGCAAAGCTATGATTCTTGCAAAGGCAGAATTAGCTAGTAACGTGAAAACCGCTCTTCGAGAAGTGATAAATAGTGCTGACGAAGATTTGTCTGGAGCAAACTCTGAAGCATACAGACGATTAATTGAAGGTGTTACGTTGGCTCAAATAGAAAAAACGCGTATTATTTGTTTCTACTCCAAACATGGAGCTGTCAACGAGTATGCTGTTTGTCTTCAAGCCAATGCCGAGGATATTAATGTCCCCATTGAGCATATTCTGAAAGCTATGACAGAGAGAGAAATTGTACAATTACTATCTGCAGTACAAAAGCAAGGTGAGAAACCTAATGCTGATAATCAAAGCCCTCGTCCATGGTCTAAACTTGGGGCTGAAATAATAGAGAAAATAATAAATAAATACGTTGTCGAATGAAGAGTATGCGCAAACTAACTCTTTTCTTGTGCGGTTTTATTCTTTCGTTGAGCCTTTCTGCACAAAGTCGTGTCAAGTCAAACCGTCCACCTTGGTTGGAAGGAAAACCATCTTCCTATGTGGTTGGTCGATTGCCTGATATTGTTTTAGAAGGAAATATATTGGACATGAGTCAAGGTAGAGGAAAGAGTAAAGAAAAGGCTCGCCTTTCAGCTATCAATGATTTTGTGAAAAACTTTGTTAGTTCAAAACAAGTAACAATTAACGATCATACAGAGTTGAACACTCACTCATACGAAGAAAAGAAGAAGGATATACTTGTTGAAGATTATAAGGAATCCATCACCATCGATGGAAAGACTGTTGCACGATATAAATCATCGATGAGTATTACGAATATGCTGCCGGAGAATGGCATTATGCAGGTCTTTTCCTCGTGGCTAAAGAAGGCATGACATTAGCAGAGGTTCCACCCATCACCTATGGAGTAGACCATGGTGCATGGAGATCTTTCCTACTCCCTGGATGGGCGCAGTTTTATCAACGTCGCACAGTAGCGGGAATAGGGTACTTGACAGTGCAGGCTGGAGTCATTGGTACATCTATCTATCTAAATAATCTCTCTAGCTACTACAAGAAACGGCAAAACGAGGCTTTCAGTATCAATGTTAAACAAGATTACAAGAAACGCTATGATAAAACTGTCATGCTCCGCAATATTTCTGTTGGGATTTGTGCTGCGTGGTACGTTCTCAATATTGTAGATGCTTTTACGTCTCAACGTGGACGTCTTTACTACACTACAAGCTACCGCGACACGCGATTCTCTGTTGCTCCTACTATTATGCCAGATTTAGAAGCACCTAGATTGGGATTAGCATGTACAATTAATTTCTAACTTCATATATCAACATGAAAAAAATATTCAACATATTTCTTTTACTCTTAATCTTCTCTGGTTGCACACCAGAAGAAACACTCGAAACGCTAGGAACCATATCTGGACGTGTCGTTGAAGCTGGAAGTAACAAACCTCTTGCTTATGCACATGTAGATATTTCGGGTGTGGGACAATCTATGACTACAGGAGAAGATGGACTTTATACCTTCCGAAATCTGCCAGAAAGTGAATATACTGTGACAGCTTCAAAGCTAGGGTATAACACCGTGAAAAAACAGTTCGTTGTGCGCGCTGGACAAACAAATTCTGGTGATTTTGCGCTTGAGCAAGTCTATGCAGATATACAGATTAGCACAAAAACGCTAGACTTTGGTATGAACCTTGACAAGATGACATTCGACATTGTCAAGGATGCAGGCACAGCTCAGTTAGACTGGAATATTGAGCGCCAAAGTAATGCTACGTGGGTTTCGTTCTCTTCCACCGAAGGACAACTCACTGCTCCTCGAGCCACTGTAACTGTATATATTGATCGTAGTCAGCTAACCCAAAATATACTTTATAGTACTGATGTAATTATTCGTAGTAAATCTGGAGGGGCAACAAGCTTACGTATAACAGCTCAGAAAAAGAGCGCAACTATCGTACCAGAACCCACGTCACTTGATTTTGGTAGTACAGAAGTGGAACGTACTCTTGTGCTGAAATACGGATAATGATGATGTAGTCGCCTATAAAGTCAGTGGTACAGAAAGTTGGATTTCCGTAGTCAATGGAGAAGGAACACTTAATAAGGATGGTATTGCTACTGTCAAGATTAAGGTGTCACGCACTAATCTTGATGCAGCCACTTATAGTGGCACGCTTGTGCTTACTTCTTCAGTCACCAATCTTACTATTCCTGTAACTATGCAAGTTGCGGCAAAAGCTGCTCCTGAAGTTACAGCTATCGAGACGCAAGAGGTGAGGCATTCATCGCTCAACGCCTCAGCTTTCTTAACCAGTGTGGGAAGTTCTGCGGTAACATCCTATGGTTTCTGCTGGTCGCAAACGAATACGCAACCAACTACTGCAGACAGTAAAAACTCACTAGGTGGAACCACTGAAAGCAAGCCATTTAATAGTACGCTCACAGGTCTCACGCCTAACACTATATACTACCTCCGTGCCTATGCCATCAATGCCGAAGGCATCAGCTATAGCTATCCCGTACAGGTGAAAACTCTCCCTACACCAACACGTCCCAATGTAAAAACAGGAAGTGTGTCTCAGGTGAAACATAACTCTGCAGAAGTCGAAGGTGCTATTACGGATTTAGGTGATGGTTTTGTCACTGCGCATGGATTTGTCTTCTCGCGTACTAACCATGAACCTACCACTTCTGATGAAGTGTTTGACCTTGGTAGCACTACTTCTACAGCAGAATTTTTAGGTACACTTAGTGGTTTACACCCAGAGTCTACCTATTACGTACGTGCATTTGCAAAAAATAGTGTGGGCATCTCTTATGGAGGAGTGGTAAAACTCACTACAAAAACAGCTCCCCCTGCGGTGGTGAATGGACTCTTAGTTTATTACACATTTGACAACCAAAACTGTGATGATGCACTCGGTGAATTGGATTATTGTGGAGTTTTACAAGGTAAAGGAAAGGAAATGTCTTTTGTTAAGGATACACCCGATGGTAAAGGCTATGCTCTCAAAGGGAGTGTGGACGGAAAATACTATAAAATTCTTCGTGCACCAGAGAATGGAAAGTCAACAATAACCTTTTCTGCTTGGGTAAAAACAAAAGCGACTAGCACTACCTTTTATAGACCAGGTAAAAGTAATGCTTGGTTACTTGCACTTGTTCAAGGAAAAGTAGGTGTTGATCAAAACGGTAATGGTTGGTTTACAAAATTTAATCTTGAGGTCGATAATCTATTGTGCGATGGTTCATGGCATCATTTAGTTACTGTGCTAAAGAGTGGACAAAACAAACTATATATTGATGGAAGGTATTATGAAACAGGTGATGCTACATGGTATAATAGTTCTAACTCCTCTTCGTTTCTTGGTGACTTCGATGGTGTCTTAGACAATCTGCGTATCTACAACCGTGCATTGTCTCAAGATGAGATTAAAGAAATCTATCGTGCAAAGCAATGATTTAGAGACTATGTTAGTATCTGCCGACTATTGACAAACATACGGTAATAGTACCGCCTATGGGCTGTCAAACGTTGTTTTTCTTTCAATTTGAAAACGTAGGAGATTCTCAAAAAAACGTCGGAGATTTTTGGAAAAACGTTGGAGATTTTTTGAATTATCTCCGACGTTTTTTGTGTTTTGTGGGAGAAAATTTCTTGCTTGATGGGAGCGTATTTGCTCGATTGGAACAAGGATTCTGGTAGGTGACAATGAACTTTTGGTGAAATCGGATAATTTTCGAGGAAATACTAAGAGATTTTGAGGTGGAAACTGTGATTTTTATGCTCTCAAATGAGAGGGAAAGCGGGGAAGGAATCGAGGGTTGAAAATCACAACAAAACGAGGGGTAAAAATGGGGCTCTCGCGCGTGCGCGCACGCGCACACCCTGCAATTTTGCACTTTTTGCTTTCACAACCTTCACAAAATTGAGGGTAAGAAGCAGTAAGTGAGGAGTTTATGAGGGTAATAGGAACGGAGTTCGTGAAAGAGTGATGTTTGAGTGCTGGAAAGGGAGGAAAAAAGCTGATTTTGGGAGGAAAGAAGACACGCTAGAAATTGCGGTTTTCGAGGTGGTTTTTGAGCGGTACTGTGAAGGTTGTGAAAGCAAAAAAGTAGAAACCTCTGTAACGTACGCGCGCGTAGGGTTGAAAAACTGACTAGGGATTTGGGCTGGAAAAAGGAAGGGGACTTAGAAATTCTAGATAGGAGCGAAAAGCAGCTTATTGGCGATAGAGGAGATTGAGGGAAAAACGGTGAGCATACACAAGGCTCCGCAACGAGAGGTTGCGGAGCCTTGTGTCGGAGATCTAAAAAATGACCGAGATAAGCGTGTTTTGAAATCTGAGTATTGCAAAAATGATGATGTGTCAAAAAGTTTTGTCACTTTTTCGCCGATTTTTCACTCTTTGGGTCGATATGTACCCATATAAAGTAGGGGGCAAGGTGAGGAAATGTGGAAGAAAGGGGAAGGCTATTGAGGTTTCCAGCGATAGCAATTACCTGAGGAGAGCGAAATGCAGTTGAGCATCTCGAGTTCAAAAACGAGGGTATTGATTTTGGGGAGGTCAAAACCCGTGTGAAGCATGAGCTGTGAGAGCGTGCAACCATCGTTGTCTTGCAGCACACGCGCCATCAGTTGTTGGTCGGGCGTGAGTTGAGGTCCGAAAAGTTCGAGTTGCACTGGTGCATCGGGCTGAGCCGGTTCAATCCAGTTGAGCAGTTCGAGAACATCAGTGGCAGAGGTGACCAATTCCGCGCGACGTTGGCGAATGAGGTGCAAGCAACCTTCGCTAAACTTGTCGGTGGTTCGTCCAGGGAAGGCACACACCGTGCGGTTGTATTCGCCTGCTAAGCGCGCAGTGATGAGGGCACCGCCATGGTCGGCACTCTCGATGACGATGGTAGCATCTGCCATGCCAGCGACGATGCGATTGCGGCGGACGAAATTACCCGCAAAGGGGCGCACACCGCGTGGGTGCTCCGTGAGCAGACCACCATTTTTCAACATTTCGCAGGCTGTGTTGCGATGAGCGGCAGGATAGATTTGATCCAGTCCATGCGCCAACACCCCGATGGTGGGGAGTTGCTGTTCCAAACAAGCCTTGTGCACATGCACATCCACGCCATAAGCCAGTCCGCTGACTACGAGCGTGTCGGGAAACAAGCGCGCAAGTTCTTGACAAAACATCCGGCAGAGGTCTTTGCCATAATGGCTGATGCGACGCGTGCCCACCACGGAAAGCACGTGAGGGACATTCCATTCCGCTGAACCCCGATAGAAAAGCACCGCAGGTGCATCGGGGCAGTCTTTGAGCCGTTGCGGATAGTCGCTCGCGGTGATGGCAATGGGGCGGATGCCATGTTCTTGACAAAACTCCCATTCTGCTTGCGCCTTCTGTAGCGCCTTTGCCCCATTGGTGCGCAGTAGTTGCTTCACCTCTTGTTGAAAACTCGGGGCAAAATCAGCCAAAGCCACATCAGGTTGCTCAAAGATGAGTTGCGCATCGTTGGTTTGTCGCAACAAGGTGAGTGTCTTGTTTTGGGTGAGTCCTTCTAAAAGGGAGAGCGCAATGGTGTGTATCATAGTCATGGGAGCTAGAAGAAGGGAAAGGATAGGCAGGTAAGCGCAAGTCGATTCTTGCCGCTGATTAGTCTTGTGATGCAAGTCCGAAGAGCAGACGCAGTTGTGACCATGCTTCTGCCAGAGCCTGCATAGAGGGGAAGAGGAGATGCGCTCCTTCGTCTAAGAGCGCGCTTTCGGGCAGTGGACCCGTATTGACCGCAATGGTGAAAATGCCAGCTGCCACACCAGCGCGCACACCGAGAGGTGCGTTTTCCACCACGATGGCTTCCCAAGGTTGCACCCCAGCTTTCTCCCAATCCCATGAGATAAGGCTCGGGATCGGGTTTGCCATGCTTCACATCCATCGACGACACAATGCGTTCGGGTGCAAAGACGCCAGGATAGTGGCGGGTGAGGCGATCGAGCAAACTAGCTTGTCCGCTACCAGTGACCACCACACGGGTGAGTTGATCGGCAGTAATCTGGTCGAGGAGTTCTTGTGCTCCCGGCATTTTAGGAGCCGTGGGGAAGGTGTTGAAAATCTCGCATTTGCGCTGATACACGCGTTCCACTTCCTCTGGATTGGTGTCACGTCTGAATTGTCGCTGTGCAAACACATTGAGTGTGGTGAAAGCCGTGCGCCCTTCGTTCATGTAGATTTCCTGTTCTTCGATGTCGAAGCCAAATTCGCGACACACCTGTGCCCACGATTTTGCGTGCGCTGGCATGGAGTCGAAAAGCACCCCATCCATGTCGAAGAGGGTGGCGCGGAGAGGGAGGAGGGCAGGGCAAGCCTCAGCAGTAGTGGCAGAACCTTCTACATGGGCAGCGAGCAATGGTGAAGAAGCGATGGCTTGGGCTAGGAAATCAGGATGTTGCGCCCAATATCGGGCGATAGCAGAAGCGAAGGTAGTGGACATGAAAAGAACCGTGTGCGAGAAATCAGTAGATAAAAGCGGCGACCCCACCTCACTCTTGGGGAGGACGGTGGGGTCGCAGTATAGTGATAGAAAAATGAAACTTATTTCAGACGAGCTTGGATAGCTTCTGTTTCAGCTTCATAACCAGGCTTGCCGAGGAGCGCGAACATGTTCTTCTTGTAAGCCTCCACACCAGGTTGGTTGAAAGGATTGACATCGAGCAAGAGACCACTCACACCGCAGGCACGCTCGAAGAAGTAGATGAGCTGACCAAGGTAGTATTCGTTGAGTTCGGGAAGTACTACGCGCATGTTGGGCACACCGCCGTCTACGTGAGCGAGGAGGGTGCCGAGTTCAGCCATCTTGTTCACTTCGTCCACACGCTTACCCGTGAGGAAGTTGAGACCATCGAGGTTTTCTTCGTCGTGGGGGAAGAGCACTTTGTGGCGAGGAGTTTCCACAGAAATCACCGTTTCAAAGATGCTGCGTTCACCTTCTTGAATCCATTGCCCCATGGAGTGGAGGTCGGTGGTGAAGTCTACAGCAGCAGGGAAGATGCCTACGCCATCCTTGCCTTCACTTTCGCCATAAAGTTGCTTCCACCATTCGTTCATGAAGTGGAGCTTAGCTGATAGTTGACGAGGATTTCAATCTTCTTACCAGCGCGGTAGAGGGCGTTGCGGACAGCAGCGTATTGTGTAGCGATGTTGTCGTCGGTGCTGCATTCCTTCTCCATGTCAGTGGCACCTTGCACGAGCGCGTCGATGTCGAAACCAGCGCAAGCGATGGGGAGCAAACCTACGGGAGTGAGGACAGAGAAACGTCCACCCACGTTGTCGGGGATGATGAATGAGGTGTAGCCTTCTTGGTTGGCAGTGATGCGAGCTGCACCCTTCTTAGCATCGGTAACGGCAACGATGACTTTGCGCGCTACTTCCTTGCCGCGTTGGTCTTCGCATTGCTTCTTGAGGAGGCGGAAAGCGAGGGCAGTTTCGGTGGTCGTACCACTCTTAGAGATGTTGATGACACCGAATTTGCGGCCCTTGAGATATTCGCAGAGTTCGTAGAGATAGTCTTCGCCGATGTTGTTACCAGCAAAGAGAATCACGGGGTTTGAACCATCGTTGGTGAGCCACTCAAATTGGTTGCCGAGTGCTTCGATCACCGCACGTGCACCGAGGTAAGAACCACCGATACCGGCTACGACGATGGTGTCGCAGTTTTCGCGCAAAGTTTGTGCGCAAGCCTTGATTTCTCCCAAGAATTCGGGAGTGATGCTTGAGGGAAGGTGCATCCAGCCGAGGAAGTCATTGCCAGGGCAGGTTTGTTGTTCGAGTGCCTTTTGAGCGGCAGGTACGTTTGCGCTCACTTCGTCAAGTGCACCAGCGGCGAGGAAAGAAGTGGCGTTGTTGATTTCTAAGCGAATAGATTTCATCTGAATGAATTTTATGAGGTGGGAGAGCGTGGTCGGTGTGCCGCTCTCGATGAGGTAAGGAGCGACAGCACGAGCGCACGTTCGTTTGTTGCAACAAAATTACGAACTCCCTATGAAACAGCCAAGGATTTCATAAAAAATGCCCTCTCCAGCCGAGAAGACTGAAGAGGGCGATGAAATAAAAAGCTATGCTGCAAAGTGCAGGTGCTTATTTTTTAGGCACGCGCTTGAGTGTTTCGAGCACAAGACGCCAGTACTTTTCCACAGAGGGGATGTTGCAACGCTCATTGGGCGTGTGAGGCGATTGCAAAGTGGGACCGAAGGAAACAACGTCCATGCCGGGGCAGTGGGTGAGGATGATGGAGCATTCCAAACCAGCGTGTACCACAGTGACTTTTGGGTCTTCGTTGAAGAGATCTTTGTAAACCTCGGTCATGAGTTCCACGATTTCGCTCTTGGGCGAAGGTTGCCATGCGGGATATGCCCCATCGGTGGTGACCTTCATGCCAGCCATGGAGAAACCAGCTTCGAGGGTGTCTACGCAGTATTGGCGCATGGAGTCGGCACTAGAGCGCACGAGAACTTTGAAGAAGGCTTTGCCTTCGCCAATCTCGATGATCGCCAAGTTGCTTGATGTTTCTACGATGCGGGGGGAGATGGGGAATGAAGCGCATCACACCGTTGTGGCAAGAGAGGATGGCGTTGACCAAATTGTCTTGCACAGCTTCGGGCACGATGGCAGCAGGCAGAGCCACCTCGTTCACTTGGAGGGTGAGGTTAGGTTCGATGAGACCATATTCGTCGGTCAAGTCGGTGAGCCATTCTCCGAGCACCACTTCGCGCAATTCTGCTACATTCTCCTTGGGGAGAGTGAGCACTGCGTGAGCATCGCGGGGGATGGCGTTGCGCATGTTGCCGCCTTTCCAAGAAGCCAAACGAGCTTCAAAGTTGGCAATGGCATCTGTGACGATGCGTGCCAAGAGTTTGTTGGCATTGCCACGACCTTCGTTGATTTCCAAACCAGAGTGTCCCCCGCGGAGACCGCCAATCACGATTTCCACTGCCACATCTTCCGCATCGGGAGCCACTTCTTGGTATTCGAGTTCTGCGCTGAGGTTGATACCACCAGCAGAACCAGTCATGAGTTCGCCATGCACCTCGTTGTCAAGGTTCATGAGGATGTCGCCTTTCAAAAGACCGTCCTTCATGTAAGTGACACCATGCATGGTGGTTTCTTCATCGGAAGTCATGAAAGCTTCGAGAGGTCCGTGGGGAATGGTGTCGTCTTCGAAAATCGCCATGATGGTGGCAATCGCCATGCCGTCGTCAGCACCCAAAGTGGTGTTGCGCGCACGCACCCAGTCGCCATCAATCCATGTTTCGATGGGGTCCGTCTCAAAGTTGTGGGGAGAGTCTGGTGTCTTTTGGGGCACCATATCGGTGTGGCCTTGGAGGGTGACCATCTTTCTGTCTTCCATGCCAGGAGTAGCAGGCTTGTACATCAAGATGTTACCAGCATCATCGAGCGAGGCTTCAATGTTGCGTTCGGCAGCCCATTGGAGGAGAAATTGTTGAATCTTTTCCAAGTGTCCAGAAGGACGTGGCACTTGGGTGAGGAGATGGAAGTTGCGCCAGATAGCTTCGGGCTGCAATTTGAGAATTTCGCTCATAGTGATAAGTATTAAGAGGAAGCATTAAGGGTTAGTTGTAACGGTTCCTCTGATTTTAGTGATTTTTTTTCATGGAGAATAAATCTGCCCAACCCACAGCTCCCATGAGCACGACGAGGGCTGTTTGAATGGTGTGTACCACTAGGGCAAACAAAACGGCAGGAGCTTGTGCCACGCCATAAAGCACGAGCATCGTCTTCACGGCGAAGTGCCATGGTCCGGCACCATTGGGGGGTGGGCACGAGCACGGCAAAGGTGCCGGCGCTAAAGATGAGCAATCCAGCCATGATGTCGATGTGACTGGTGCTTTGATAAGCAAAGAAGGCTAGATAGAAATGGAGAAAATAGCCCACCCAAATGCCGATGCTATAGAGCAGATAGAGCGGAAGTTGATGCAGATGGCGCAGGGAGGAAACTCCATCAAAGAAACTGCGCATCTTGTCTTTACCTCGCTGAAAGAAGGGCACTTTTGCCAGTAGGAAGATGGCAAATCCAATGCCGACGATGATGCAAATGGCAGTGACGAGATAGCCTGTGGAGGTGAATCGCGCCAAGATGTCGTGCGCGTTTGTCCCTGTGGATTGCAAGAAAGACAGAAATTGTGGTAATTGCAAACAGAGGGCAAGCACCGCGATGAGGAGCATCAAGAGCGCATCTACCATGCGTTCAGCCACCACCGTGCCGAGGGCTTTGGAAAAGGAGGTGCCTGCATAGTTCTTCAAGGTGCCACAACGGGTGATTTCTCCCACGCGGGGGATGATCAGACTTGCAGCGTAAGACACGAAGATGGCATCGACGCAGATGCGTGTGGAAGGATGCTCCTGAAGTGGCTGCAAGGCAATTTTCCAGCGCAGCGCGCGAAGCACCAGTGGCACAATGCCAAAGAGCAGTGAGAAGAACATCCATCCCCAGTGCGTGGCTTGGAGCATTGTGAGTACGCTTTCCCAGTCGAGTTCGCGGTACATCCACCACAATATGCCTATGCTGAAGACAAAAGGCAATAGAATCTTGAATATGTTGAGGACTTGCTTCACTCGAATCAGAGTTTTTTTGTAAATTTGCCGTTGCAGGGCATCTTGTCACACTTTATGGTGCAAGATTTCGCCCACAATGCTTTGCAGGATGGGTTGAGCCTCCGTATTACATGAGGATAGTTGACTGCTCCTGCTACCGCAAAAATACAAATTATTTCGTAGAATGAAATCCGTACGCCCGAAAAAATTCCTTGGACAGCACTTTTTGAAAGATTTGAATGTGGCACGTGCCATCGCCGACACGGTGGATGCTTGTCCCGAACTTCCCATTCTGGAAGTGGGACCTGGTATGGGTGTGCTCACACAATACCTCCTTCCGAAAGAGCGTGAGGTGAAAGTGGCAGAGATTGACTTTGAGAGTGTGGCTTACCTCCGCGAGGCTTATCCGCAACTCGAAGCTGAGGGCATTATTGAGGACGACTTCTTGAAATGCACCTCGAACATGTGTTCGACGGACGCTCGTTCGTGCTTACGGGTAATTATCCTTACAACATCTCGAGCCAGATTTTTTTCAAAATGCTCGACTATCGCCACCTCATTCCCTGCTGCACAGGCATGATTCAAAAAGAAGTGGCAGAGCGTCTTGCGGCTAAACCAGGCAATAAGACGTATGGCATCTTGAGTGTCTTGGTGCAGTTGTGGTATGACGTGGAATATCTCTTCACTGTCGAACCAGGGGTGTTCAATCCTCCTCCTAAGGTGAAGAGTGCTGTGGTGCGTATGACCCGCAACAATGTGGAAGACTGCGGATGTGATGAGCGTTTGCTCCGCCGTGTGGTGAAGACGGCTTTCAACCAACGTCGCAAGATGATGCGCGGAAGTCTCAAACCGCTCTTTGCGCAACTCAATGCGGAGCGCAACTGTGGCAGCGATCATGCTGAGTTTCTCGCACAACCACTTTTGACAAAACGTCCTGAGCAACTTTCTGTTGCGGAGTTTGTGCAGTTGACCAACGATATTGCGGCCGAAATGGCGCGATAGGAGGGTGGTTCTTCTGTGTTTTTATAAGCTACAAATGTGTTGACGCTAATATAAGCTACAAATGTGTTGACGCTAATATAAGCTACAAATGTGTTGACGCTAATATAAACTACTAATGTGTTGACGCTAGACTCTCGTTTATCTTGATGGTAAACTCTCATTCAATAGCATCTACTGTTGTTGATTCAATAAAACCGGTAGAGTAGTTTATCATAAAGAAAATAGAGTGATTTAACCTCGAAAGAAGAGCAGTTTACTTTCAATTAGGCTGTTTTTACTCAATAACCAATATGATTTATCCCGTTTTTCTCAAAACCATTTTGCGCACCACCAACACCGAGGGCGAGCACGATGAGATTCGCTACGAAGGTCGCGCTATGGCTGCGCTTCGTGAGAACGGCACTTGGTCGGTGCGTTACTCTGATGCAGAGAATCACGGACAAACAGCGCTGCAAGGGGCTGATTTGTGGGTGTCGGTGTCGCGAGAGGGTGATACAAAATCGCGCCTCCTCTTCCGTGTGGGCGACCTTTTGGAGAGCACTTACGTCACTCCACAAGGAGAGTTTACAATGTCCACAAAAGCCACCTATTTGCAGCAAGAAGTGACGGAAGCACATGCCGAGGTGCAGGTGCATTATGAGCTTTATCTCTCTGGAAAACTCGTCACCACCAATGAATTGACCCTGACTTGGACGCCCCTTCCCAAGAAATAGTCCATCATAACCTAAATATTCTCTCTTATGACTACGATACAAGAATATATCGCCGCCAATGAACCGCGATTTCTCGAAGAACTTTTCTCGCTCATCCGCATTCCTAGCATCAGTGCGCATCCCGAGCGCAAAGGCGACATAGAGCGTTGTGCTGTGCGTTGGCAAGAATTGCTCACCGAAGCTGGTGCAGACAACGTGAAAGTGATTCCTTCCGAGGGAAATCCTTTTGTTTATGGTGAGAAAATCGTAGACCCTTCTGCGCCTACTGTGTTGGTGTATGGACACTATGACGTGATGCCTGCCGAACCTCTTGAACTTTGGCACTCCGCTCCGTTTGAACCCGAGATTCGCGATGGCCACATTTGGGCACGCGGAGCTGATGATGACAAAGGACAGTCGTTCACGCAGGTAAAAGCCTTTGAGTATCTGGTGAAGCACGACCTCTTGCGCCATAATGTCAAGTTCATTCTTGAGGGAGAAGAAGAAATCGGTAGTCCCTCTCTCGTAGGGTTCTTGGAAGCGCATCGCGATCTCCTGCGTAGCGACATCATTTTGGTGAGCGACACCTCTATGTTGGCTGCTAATCTTCCCTCACTCACCACGGGACTTCGTGGCTTAGCCTACTGGCAAATCGAAGTCACTGGTCCTAATCGCGACCTGCACTCTGGACATTTCGGAGGAGCTGTCGCCAATCCTGCACTCGTGCTTTGCGAACTGCTCGCTAAGATGGTTGATGAGGATGGACGCATCACCATTCCTGGATTCTACGACGATGTAGAAGAACTTTCAGCAGAAGAGCGCGCTATGATTGCTTCCATACCTTTCGATGAAGAAGCCTATAAAAAGTCTATCGATGTGGAAGAAGTGCGTGGTGAAAAGGGATATTCTACCATCGAGCGCAATGCTTGTCGTCCTAGCTTCGATGTTTGCGGCATGTGGAGCGGTTATCAAGGCGAAGGATCCAAGACAGTGCTTCCTTCTAAAGCCTATGCCAAGGTGAGTTGCCGTTTGGTGCCTCACCAAAAGCACGAGAAAATCCAACAACTCTTCATTGATTATGTGGAAAGTCTTGCACCCAAATGCGTGAAAATCAAGGTGACTCCCATGCACGGAGGCGAAGGCTATGTTTGCCCCATCACACTTCCAGCTTATAAAGCCGCAGAAGAAGGGTTCACCGAAGCCTTTGGCAAGCGACCACTTGCTGTGCGACGTGGCGGAAGCATCCCCATCATCAGCGAGTTTGAACGTGTGCTTGGTGTGAAAACCATCTTGATGGGCTTCGGACTTGAGAGCAACGCCATCCACTCTCCCAATGAGAACTTCAGTCTCGACATCTTCCGCAAAGCCATTGCAGCCGTGGCAGGTTTCCACCTCCACTATAAAGGCTAAACGATTCGTTTGTAACGAGGAGGAAATCTCTCTCAATGAGGGGATTCCTCCTTCGTTGCGCTATCTCACTTGCTCTCTTAATTGCGAATATCGTCAATGATTTCTCCTCGAAAAACGCTCAAAATCTTTAGTATAACTCTTGCCATCTTGTTGGTGCTGCTGCTATTGCCCATCATTGCGCTTTATCTTCCCCCCGTGCAGCGGTGGGCAGTGGAGCGTGTGTCGGCTTCTTTGGAAGAATCCATGGGAGTGAGGGTGAAAGTGGAAGAAGTGCATCTTACCCCCTTCCTCAACTTGGACGTGCAAGGCATGGTGGCGCAAGATGCAGCCAACGACACTGTACTGTCTACCCAAAACTTGCACCTCGATGTTGCTTTCTTCCCCTTGCTAGATGGAAGAGCCGATGTAGAAGATTTCATTTGACTGATGCTCGCATCAACTCAAAAAGTCTTATCCCCGATGTGGGTGTGAAAGGTCGCATCCAGTCTTTTTCTGCCGAGGCAAAAGGAGCAGACTGGAAGCAAAGCATCTTCACGCTCAATCGCGCTCGTCTTGATGGTGCAGACCTCACCGTTGCGCTTGCCGACACAGCCCAAAAAGACACCACCTCTAAGCCCGTGGTTTGGGTGATTGATGTGCAAGATGTTCAGATACAGCGGAGTAGGATAGCCCTATCCATGCCTGGCGACAGTCTTCATCTTGTAGCAGGTTTGCAAGATGCACGCATGATCAAGGGACATTTCGACTTGGGAAAGAAAGACTATCGTGTACAATCTCTCACCCTCTCGCAAGGAGCAGCCAGTATGAACATGACGCGTCGTCCATTACCTGCCGATGCGCTGTTCGCACTTACGGGGATAGATCTCAAAGCTAGCGGAGTGAGCTACGATGCACAAGGGCGATTTTTGGCAAATGTGCAACACCTTGCGTTGAGAGAAGGAAAACACGATTTTTATTTGACGCACTTAGGCGGAAAAATAGAGGGAGACACCACATGGGTAAGTCTTCCCAATCTGCGTGTATCTACCCCTAACTCTCAGCTCACCGCTTCGCTCGTAGCCGATTACTCTGCGTTCCAACCCACAGGCAAAGGACGTTTCTCGCTCAAATCACAAGCCAGTGTGGGCATGGTCGATGTGCTCTCCGCACTGAAGCCCTATATCTCAGCAGCACAACACCGACAAATGGCTGAAATGAGTCGCAAATTGACTGGAGGCAATCCGATAGAACTGCAATTCAATGCCGAAGGCAATATGCGCCATCTCGCTGTGCAACGTGCTTCGGTGGGAGTGGCTGGTTTGGCGCGTGTTGCAGCAGATGGTTTTGTGCGCAATGCCATGGACAAGCGTCGTAGTGGAGACTTCCATTTCTCCCTCAATTCACAGTCCTCCCAGCGCATCCGTCCGTTGCTTCCCCCCCCGATTTAGCCCAGACTTTCCATCTTCCCGATGGACTCTCCGCCCTCGGACATCTACAATTCAGCGGTGCCGACTATCGCACCAATGCCACCTTCCAGCATGCGCAAGGACAAATCACTGCGCGTGCTTCCGTCAACACCGACACCGAGCGCTACGATGCCGAAGTCGATGTGCGCAATTTCCCCCTCCACCACTTTATTAAGGAGCAACCCCTCACGCCCTTCACCGGAAGTTTTGGTGTGCATGGTCAAGGGTTCACGCCACTCGCCATGCGCAGCAACCTGCAAGCCACTGCCGATATTCGTAGTTTCCGCTACGATCGCTATCCCCTCGATGGCATCCGTTTGAAAGGGGCACTCCGTGGCACCCACGCTTTGGTCGATTTTTCTGCCAATAACCCCCTCATCGAAGGACGTGGCAGCATAGACGCCCAACTTCATCGCCGCTATGCCGCAACCGTGGATGTGCAACTCGACAAACTCGATCTGCGCCGTCTCACTGGCATGGAAGATACCCTCACGTTTGGAGGTAGTTTTAAGGGAAATCTTGAAGCCACGTCCGACATGAAGCACTTGATGGCGAAAGGTTCCATGCGACACCTTCGTTTGATTGCGCCCGAACGAGCGATTTTACGCGCGACATTGATTTCAACTTCCGTTCGCAGCCCGACACCACCACGCTACAAGCCTATTCTGGTGACATGCTTCTCGACTTCTCCGCTCGAGGAGGCTTAGAGCAGATAGGCAAAAAGGGAGCTGAGTTGGCGAAGGTAGCGCAAGCTCAGTTGAAGCATCAACGCATCGATCAACATGCTCTGAGAAAGCACTTGCCCAATATGTCCCTCCACATGGTGGGAGCGCACAATAACATCATCAGCAACCTGTTGCGCTATCTGCAATACGAGGTCACCTCCTTCAAAATCCATCTCGATGCCAATGCACGCGAAGGGTTGAATGGTTCGCTTGCTGTGGGACAACTTAAACATGGTGCCCTCGTCATCGACACCATCCACGGAAAGTTGGAGCATGTGGACGATCGTTTGCAATTCTCCGCAATGGTCCACAACGACAAGCGCAAGAACCCCAATCCTTTCACTGCCACCCTACAAAGCGGACTTTTGGAGCATGGTGTGAAAGCCGAGGTAGCTTTCGTCGATGCTACCAACAAGACCGGACTCCAGCTTGGTGCTGAGGTGGAAATGGCACAAGGGGGCATGCGCTTCCATCTCACACCCGAAAAAGCCATTGTAGCCTATCGTGAGTTCACCATCAATCCCGACAACTTTGTATTCTGGGGCGATGATCGTCGCTTGAAAGCCGATGTCCGTTTGTTAGCAGACGACGGCACAGGCTTGATGCTCCGTGCCGAAGAGCCCGACAGCCTTTATAATAATGACATTGCGATAGAAATCAATCGTTTGAATCTCGGTGAGTTGGCAAATGTGATGCCCTATCTCCCACCCATCGGAGGGGTGCTCAATGCCGATTTCCACCTCGTTGAGCAAGACCGCGTGTTCTCTGCTGTTGGTACTGCCGAAGCGCGCAAGTTTGCTTATCAAGGTGTGGAGATGGGTGATTTAGGAGCAGAAATCTCCTACCAACCCACTCGCGAAGGCGATCACAAAGCCGACGCCTTCATCATGTTCAATGGCTCAGAAGTGGCTGAGGCATCTGGCACTTATTATGCGAAAGGCGAAGGATCATTTGCGGGTAATGTCAAACTCAAGTCATTGCCCATGAGCATGATGGATGCTTTCCTCGAAGGCACGCAGACCAAGATGAAGGGAGCCCTCAATGGAGAACTATCTATCGTGGGAACGGCTGAAAAACCCGTCATCAATGGTGCCCTCTCCTTCGACAAAGCTCATCTTTATAGCAATGTCTATGGCGTAGATTTGACATTCGCTGCCGACACCGTCCAGATTCAAAACTCCGTGGTGAAACTCCAAGACTTTGCCCTCACCACTGCCGATGGTAGTCCGCTGAAAATGTCGGGAATCCTCAATCTCGAACATCCCGATGCGGCATATCTCAACATCGACATGATTGCGAAAAACTTCCCCGTCATCGACACGAAGCGCAATCGCGAATCCTTGGTTTATGGCAAGGTGCTCACCAACTTTGCTGCCAATATCCAAGGCACACCCTCCAAGATGACCGTACGCGGTTTGCTCACCGTCTTGGACAAGACCGATGTCACCTATCTCTTCACCAATTCTCCGCTCAGCAGTGGAAACGACTTGTCCGATTTGGTCACCTTCACCGACTTCTCCGACACTCTTGCTGCCGTTGTACCCGAGGAGAAAGCCTCCTCTTCGAGCATGGACATAGCCCTCACCATTCGCCTGCGACAAGGGGCGCGTTTCCAGTGCTTCCTCACCCCCAATGGCGAAAGTTATGTCGATGTTTCTGGGGAAGGAAATCTAGATTTGCGCATGCCTCCCGAAGGCGAAATGCGACTCACGGGACGTCTCACGCTCAACGAGGGTAAGATGAACTACGAACTCCCTGTCATTCCGCTCCGCACCTTCACGCTGGCTTCTGGCTCTTACGTCGAGTTCACCGGAGCCATGATGAATCCCACGCTCAACATCACTGCCACCGAGCATGTGAAGAGCATTGTCACCGAAAACGACAATCAGCGTGCGGTCAACTTTGAAGCTGGTGTCAAGATTTCACGCACCCTCGAAGACATGGGACTAGAGTTTATCATCGAAGCGCCCGAAGATTTGACCATCAAAAATCAGTTAGCTTCGATGAGTACAGAAGACCGTGGCAAAGCCGCTGTAGCCTTGCTCGCCACAGGTATGTACATCACCGACGACAATTTGTCCACTGGTGGTTTCAAGGCATCCAATGCGCTCAATGCTTTCTTGCAAAGCGAAATACAAAACATTGCCGGTAAGGCGCTTTCAACCATTGATATGTCGTTCGGCATGGAAAATGGTGTCAGCTCTTCTGGCGCTTCCACCACAGACTATTCGTTCCAGTTCTCCAAGCGTTTCTTGAACAATCGTATGCGCGTGGTCATCGGCGGAAAAGTTTCCTCGGGAGCTGATCAAGTGACCACTGCCGAATCGGTGATTGACAACATCTCCTTGGAATATCGTCTCGACCCCAACAGCACACGCTATGTGCGTCTCTTCTACGACCGCAATAGCCGTGATCCCCTCGAAGGACAACTCATGAAGACGGGTGTTGGTCTTGTCATGCGTCGTAAGTCCAACAGACTCATCGACCTCTTCCTCTTCAAGCCACGCAAGTCTTCCAAACCTGCGAAGCCGCAAAACACCTCGGCACAATAAGGAACTTTCGAATCCTCCTTATCTATTCTCATTCTCATCGATAACTCTTGCTCACGATGCGCATATCACAGCTATATTCTCTTCTCCACCGCCTGACGCGCCCCATGAGGGGGGCTTGGGCAACCTCAGCACTACTGCTTTGTGCTGTGGTGTTGGTGCAGGCATGTTCCACCACCGACAAGATTCCAGAGGGGGAACAACTCTACACCGGCATCAAAAGTATCACCTACGATCTCCCTACAGCAAAGTCTAAACAACGCCGCAACTCCAAGGCGGCAGCCGACAGTGCTGGGGTCATCACTTCTATTGCCAATGCAGTGGAAGCCATAGACCGTGCTGTCAATGGAGGACAGAAGCATTCAGTCTCTATGGCAGAGTTGGAAAAACGCGACCCCAGTAGTCTGACCACTGCCGAGCGCAAAATGATAGAGCATAAGGAAGCAGACGCCAAGGCAAATCTCGCTGCTATGCGCACCGAAGTAGAAGCTGTGTTGGCTTACCCTCCCAATGGCGCACTCTTTGGTTCGTCCACCTTCACCAGTCCTTGGAAACCTGGACTGTGGGCGTACAACACCTTTGCTGATGCCGAAACACTTGTGGGGAAATGGTTGTTTAAGACTTTTGCAGAACCACCAGTGCTCATTTCTTCCGTAGCCCCTCAGATGCGCACGAAAGTGGCTACCACTACACTGCGCAACTATGGTTATCTGCGTGGAAAGGTGGACTTTGATGTGGTCACCGGCAGCCATCCGCTCAAAGCCAAACTAGACTATACGGTCACTCCGGGATTACTTTTCTATCTCGACTCCATCGAATATCGTCATTTCGATCCTGTAGCCGATTCTTTGTTGGCACGCACTCGCCAGAAGTCGCTTTGCGTCGAGGAGCCCCCTTCAGCACGGCAAATCTTACGGGCGAACAATCTCGCATCGAAGCCTTGATGCGCAACAATGGCTACTATTTCTACACCGCTGCCACGACTACCTTTCAAGCCGACACTTTGCGCCAAACAGGATATGTGGACTTGCGAGTGCAACCTAATCCAAAGCGAGCCGACAACACGCGTCGTCCTTGGCACATGGGACACACCTATGTCGTCATTCGCGACAATCAAGACACTCCTCTCACTGGGAGATTAGAACGCTCTGGTTACACCTATTTCTTCCCTGGGCAAAAGATTCCTTTGCGCTCTGGCTTGTGGCGCCGTTCCATCGCCCACATCGAAGGAGAACGTTTTGCCCTCTACGATCAGAAGGCAACGCAGGAGCAACTCTATGCGTTGGGACTCTTCTCTTCGCTCGACATCGAATATTATCCACGCGACACCACTGCCACCTGCGACACCCTCGACATGCGCATCAATGCCACATTGGGCTATCCCTTTGAGTCGGGGTTAGAAATGAATGCTACGCTCAAAAGTAACGACCAGTTCGGTCCTGGTGTGAGCTATGAACTTTCGCGTCACAATGCTTTTCGTGGTGGCGAAACCGTGGCTTGGAAAGCCTTCGGCAGCTATGAATGGCAAATCGGGAAAGGCGCTTCGAGCAACAACAATAGTTTTGAATTGGGCACACAACTGAGCTTCAAATTCCCTCGTCTCATGATGCCTTGGTTCAATCCTGCTGCCATGGGGCGCAGAGCGCGCCGCAAACTCAAGTTGGCGCGTATCGATGCTATTGCACATGGATTGGCTGCTCCCTTGCGCCTTGTCGATGTGAAGCCGCTCAACGGAACCACTACCTTTGCGCTCAATGCCGATTGGCGCAATCGTTCTGGTTTCTTCCAATTCATCACCTTTGGAGGAAACATGATGTATAAATGGTCGCGATCTGCCAATATCCGTCACGAACTTTCGCCCCTCACCATCGAATACAACAGTATCGTGAGCAAGACGACCGTGTTCGACTCCATCACGCGCGCCAACCCTGCGCTCTACACCTCCATGCGCAATCAGTTTGTGCCTTCCATCAGTTATCTCTTCACCTACAATTCTCCTGCATCGGTGAGCAATCCCCTCTGGTTGCAATTCTCCTTGAAAGAAGCGGGTAATGTGACTTCGGGCTTGTATGCGCTCACGGGCAAACCTTTTGACGAAACCGACAAGAAAATCTTGGGTTCGCCCTTCGCTCAGTTTGTCAAAGCCACTGCCGAAATGCACTACACCCACCGCATCTCCGATCGCTACTCCCTTGCCACGCGCGCTTTTGTTGGAGCGGTCTATTCCTACGGCAACAGCACCCGCGCTCCCTTCGGTGAACTCTTCTATGCTGGTGGTGCCAACAGCGTTCGTGCCTTTGGCGTGCGCACCATCGGACCTGGTGGATACAGTGCTCCACACTCCAACTATTCCTACATCGACCAAACTGGAGATTTCAAACTCGAGGCGAATGCTGAATTGCGAGCCCATTTGTTTGGTTCGCTCCACGGTGCTGTTTTCCTCGATGCTGGCAATGTGTGGTTGATGCGCCCCGATGCGCAGCGTCCACATTCAGAACTCAGTCTCGACAACCTCCGTCGTGTGGCTGTCGGCACTGGTCTCGGTTTGCGCTACGACATGCAATTCCTCGTCCTCCGCTTCGATCTCGGCATCGGGCTCCATGCGCCCTACCAGACCAAGCGCACTGGATTCTACAACATGAACTCGTTTCGTGAAAGCCTAGCGTTCCACTTCGCCATCGGCTATCCCTTCTAATTTCGTTTCCTCTTTCTAACTGCACTTTTTCTGCTGTTTTCTATCTCGTCCCCCTCTATACTATATGGGTGCCAAATGAGGCAAAGAGATAAAAATCGCCGAAAAAGTGCAGTTTTTTCTTTGTGTGTAGGTGAAATTGCTTTGTGTACTTTGCAAAGTTTGTGTATTTTGCTCTTCTTACTTGCGTCTTCCTTCTAATCTTTTACCCCAATAAGTCATCAGATTCTGATTGGGGCGTAAACCAAATCGGTCATCAGATTCTGATTGCGATTTAAGAGGGTAGGGCACGAGCTATGTGGGATGAAACGGAAGGTCGCTTTTGTTCCATTTTGCAGCCCTTCATTGGGGTTTTTCCTCACGCGCGTGTGACGCGCGCGCCTTCCCTGGGATTTTGCACTTTTTGCTTTCACAACCTTCACACCTCGCCTCCCGATGTCACGCTTTTCAGATTGGGATAATATCTCCGACTTTCCAGAAAAAACGTAGGAGATTTCTTGAAAAACGTTGGAGTTTTTTCCCCAAAAAAACGTCGGAGCTTTTTTCAAATTTCTCGTATGTTTTTTCTGTGTTGGTCTGACTCTTTTTGGAAAACTCTCCAGATTTTTCTTTCCATTTTTGGAGCATTTTTCCACCGCTTTTCTTCTGTTTTTCTGGAAAAGCCTGATTTACACCCTAAAAATCCCCCTTAATGTATAGTCCTTCAATACTTTACAAGGATTTCTGTGAAGGTTGTGAAAGCAAAAAGTGCAAAATTGCTGTAGTGTGCGCGCACGCGCTCGCGTGAGAGATGGGAAAAACCTAAGAAAACTCACTGCTTTTCACGCTGCACTTTCGCAACAGTAGGCTACACTGGAAAGAAGCTGCCATCAGTTTCTAATATTCCCCTTACCAGTCACACTTTTATGGTCTAATGATTGATTGGGGGGTAATGAGCGATTAGGATTTAATGATTGATTGGGCATAAATGATCGATTGGTCTTTAACAGCATCTCATAGCCCTCTTTCTTCCTTTTTTTTGCAAAAACACAACTCCTAGAAAGAAATCTGTCTTTTTTCTTTGTCGTTTCTAAAAAAAAACTAATTTCGCCGCATGCTTTAGTGTTTTGCATTAAATATTGACCCATAAAGTTGCTTTGTGCCACTCACGATTAGCATCACGACTTAAAAAGTATCATTATAGCCATCGCATTCTTTCTGCAGCACTCATCATCGAGTGTACTAGAGAAAGCAAGTTTCTGTAGCCACTATCTAGTCCAAACCAGTCCGTTCCAGTCCAAACCAATCCAAACTAGTCCAAAGAGCCAATCATTTCATCCTTTTTGAAAATGGACTAAAATGGACAAGTCAGGTTCACAAGGAAATCTACATCTTTGCACTGCAAACCAGCGAGACGAGCTTTCGCGCGCACTTTACTCGCGAAATCTATTAACCAGTCTTGGAACACCGATACACAAAATATCTAGAAACGAAGTCAAATACAGTAAGATAATTTGTATACATACAAAAGGTTACAGTTTGGCTTTTACAAACCAATTCGAGCAAATGTTTTTTTGAATCAAAACGTCAAGTTACATACGATAACTAAAGGGTACAACAATTATTTTACAATCTCAACTAATATACAAATATCAATTATGGCACTACACATCACAGCGGACACTAAATCCGTTAAACCTACCATAATGGAATACAAGGATAAACATCAAACCATTTTCTATGGTTCTCCTGGTTGTGCGTTGGAAAAGGCAATTGATAAAGCCATCAGAGAATGGGGTGAGCAAGAAAAAGATAGCTGAAGAAGATTTTCAGCTCTTTCACACAACATTCCATCCTGCAACCACCTACAATCATTTCGTAAGAACCGAAAAGACGTATACGCGCAACAACTCCACCATCGTAGAATGCGTTTCAAAAGTCTTTATGCAAGCCTACAAAGCAGCGTGCAGCAAAGACACTCCTGTCATTCTTATCATCAAAGACATTCATCGCGGTGATGTTCCTAAGATTTTTGGCGAATTCTACAGCCTACTCGATCGAGTCGACGGAGAATCCGAACATCCCGTAGAAACAGACCATAATTTAGCAGTTGCACTTAATGGCGATTCAAGAATCTCCAAAACATGGATATCCCTCCCCAATAACTTCTACATCTGGGCAACAATGACCACTGGAGAAGAAGCAGCCTTCGCCATGGATCATGCCTTCCAACGCAAATGGTATTGGGAATATGTCCCCCTCAACATTGAAAATAGTAGAAATTTCGACATTGAAATAGGACATAATTTTTATCGATGGTACGACATTCTCAAAGCCATCAATGATGTCATTCTCCGCTACACCCATTCTGAAGAACAACTGCTAGGAGAGTTCTTTATCGACGACGACAAAAACTTCTATATATGGAAGTCATCTGATTTTAAGAACCTCGTAATGCGCCATTTGTGGTACACCTTCTGCAAGGACAACTATGGCACGGACAAGAACTTCTTCCGTTATCAAGACTCTCAGTTCAAAGGTGCCACAGTAGAGTTCACTTTCCAACAACTCTTCACTTCAAAAGGCGACGACATTCTAGAAAAGTTCTTGGACTTCATCGGGTGTTCTCCCGTATAAGCATCAACTCGTGGATAATCCATTTTAGCCATCAGAATGGACTAAAATGGACAAGTGAGGTTCACAATGAAAACTGCGATTTGCACTGCAACAAAAACGAGCTGAAGACTATAGCAAGCAACTCAACATTTGCTATAGCTCTTTAGCCGAAAGTGTGACAAGAATGCGATAACGTCGCAAACTTGCAGAACATCAAGAATAGTGTTTCGAAAGACCATCAACAAACACGAACAATCAAAGGTAAAATGTCAAACAAAGAAATCACTCGAGAAAAAGTGGAAGAATGGTTGATGCAATTTCACTCTAACCAAGCAACAAGAGCCATCATCCGCAAAATCAATCAGAATTCCATACTGGACATCTATGGTATTGCACGAAGTGAAACGCATCACAGCAAGTTCCTGGCATGGTTGTTCAACCCCAATGAGAGTCACAATACGGGAGAGCTTGCATTAAGAAAATTGCTCAACATAGCTGTTCGTAGAGGTATCGAACAAAACAATCAATCCGAAGTTTTTCTGTGGGTCAAAAAAAAGAGTACTCACCTCGGCTTCCCTTTCTTCAACCAGTACAAGCAATGTACAAGTTTTGACAGAATCTTATGTTGAAGCTCAGGGAAAGAAGGGGGCAAAGGGACGTATCGACATTCTTGTGAGCAATCTTGCCTTAGGAGGTAAACTTATCAATATCATTATTGAGAATAAGATTTACTCTAATGAGCACGACGAGCAAACAACAACGTATTTTGAAGGAATAAACAAAAAGTTCCCCGATCAAAAGAACATATTTCTCTATCTCACACCAAAACCCAATTGGGAGATGCCCAAAGAGGACGGTCCTTCTTGCACTTGTAAGGATTTCATAGAAATCAACTATCAAGATATACTCACTGAAGTTCTTACTTCAATACTCGAAGAACCTATATCTTCAGCAACAAGGATTGCAATAGAAGACTATATCCACTGTATTACATCACCCAGCATTCATTCTAAAAATTATAACAGTATGGCGACAGACAAAGAAACCAACGAAATGCTTAAGAAGTTTTGGGACGCCAATGAAGAATTGATTCTTGCAGCGATTAACGCGTTCGCTAATTCTGGTGAAACGAAGTACAAGGGTGTCGATAAAGTCCAAAAAGCAATTACAGAATTTGTTGACAACAAAGACTACACCCAATACAGCATCAATGGTCAAGGCACGTACAGCAAGAATGCCCTGGTAAAAGAAATTGTTACTCGTATCATTAAAAAAGGCGGAGATGTTATGGGAACTCTCAAAAACCTTGATGCAAAATGTACTATTCGTCTACTCCAGACTGAAGACCATTACAACCGTGAGAAAAAGCAAGCTTTTAAACTGGAGTATAATGATAGTTTCATCTACATCACCAATCAATGGAGAATAGGCAACATCTCAAGCTTCATCGACGCCGTAAACGAAGACAACACTATTGGTCTCTTGATTGAACCAATAAAGAAATAATCTTGATTGCATCAACAGAATCGTAGATATTTTGTTTTATGTTTTATTATGAATATCGTTTTCAGGTATCAACGATTGGTAGACAATCGAATAAAACAAATAATAAACCGCAGTAGCATCTTGTGTGTTGCTGCGGTTTCTGCTATGAAATGCCTCAAATTCTCTCTAGAAGACTGGTTGTTCGATGATCTTTTTATATATTTGCCGCATGAAAATAACATTGTTGCTTCATTTTCCAATAAAGAGCGTAGGACCTTATCGACTAATTGGCGATATGATGTGACGATGAATAAATTGGGGATATCTGTACACCTATCGTTTAATAATTCTAATCTTGATGATTATGGGAAAATATGACGAAAAGCTCAATTCATTATTTGAAAAATGGATCAAGGCAAGCGAAAAAAGAGAGAACGATGAGAAACGCGATGCGAATAATCAGATTAGATTTACGTATGACGGTTTAATGTACAAGCCAGACTTGTCTATTGATGTGGAGGAAGATTGGGAAAAAGAGAAGATTAGAGTGATGTTTCTTCTAAAGGACCAGCCTTCGAATGACACCAATGATGCTCGCACGTGGTTGAAAGACCTGCCAGAAGATAAAGAGCATAACAAGAAACAGAAAGACAAGAATAGAAATTTGCGCTCTAGATTTATTCATAATATCGCCAATTTATTTTATGGCATTTACCATTCACGTGTAGGAAATGTTGTGAGTTTTGACTCCCTTAACCACGAAGAGGTAAAGAGTACATTTCTTACTAAGCCCTTTGCCTTTGTGGAATGCAAAAAACAAGGAGGTACGACATCCATTTCAGACGAAAAACTCAAATACTACTTGAATCATAAGGATTATAAGCCACTCTTGGAAGAGGAAATACGACTTCTTAATCCTAATGTTATCGTTTGTACTAACAAACATATTTATTCTTTTGTGATTAACTTGTTTGGGGGTGAGGAGGCATTCTTGAAAGTGCCTGGAAAAAATAGTATCAGAGTGCGTCCGGAAAAAGAAGGAGTGAGTAAATTGATTATACTCTGCAGTTATCATCCTAGTGCCTTTAAAAGTTATGTTACTATTTTTGAAGGGGTAATGGATCATTACAGAACTTTCCTTCATTCGAATATAGCATTTGATTTATAAGGATGTTAGGTGGAGATACTATATTGACTACAGCCTCTATCAAGCATTTGCGCTTTTTACTTTTATCATGCACTTTCGGAGGATTCAAAGCGATAGAAAAGGAGGTACCACCAGCTTTTGCAAAGTTTCCATTTGCTCAAGTGTAAGGGGGCACAAAAAACCGCCACTTCCCCATGAGGGAGGTGGCGGTAAACGCAATATAAAAACAAGTGAGAGATACTAGAATTGGTAGCTGGCTCCTGCCATAACCACAAACCGGGTTGTTCCACATTTGCCAAATCGTAGAAACGATGGTTGGTGAGGTTTTGTAGGTCGCAGAAGAGCGAATAATTCTTCGCATCCCAGTGGAGTTTGAGGTCAAGACGACCGTGCAGACCATAGGGCATCAACTGATCCGTGGCTTTGAGCTTCGCAGGATTGGTGCGATCCACCACGACATAGTTGCCATTGCGCTCTTGCAAGCGGAACACCCATGAGGCATTCAAACGAGAGATGAGGCGATGGTCGAGGGTAGCGACAAACTTGTGGCGGAGATATTCACCGGCATAGTTCGACTTGAAGTAGACTTCCTTGTCCTTACGCGTCTGCGTGAGGTAGGCATAGTCCAAACGCAGGCGACGAAGGGGCTGATTTTCGCCAAATACCATTGCGCCATCGAGGGCAAGGCTGGCAGAAACGCCATAGTTGTCGAGCTGGAAGTTGTGTGCATGAAATTTGTCTTTGGCATCATACATCACCCAGTCCAACACATCGGTGCCGTGGTTGTATTGTGCTGCCACGTCGAGTGTCACGCCAGCTGTGGGGCGGAAGGTGGTACCCAGACGGAACGCGCTGTTTTCCTCAGGCTTCAAACCGATGTTGCCCTCTTGCGAAGGACTCTTGTAGTAGAGTTCGGTGAAGGTGGGGAGGCGGAGCGACTTGTTCCACGAAGCATAAATCTTCCAGTCTGCAGTAGGGCGATAAGCCACGTCGATACCAGGATAGAAGCGGAAGTTTTTGCCAAAAGCATTGTTGCGCTGAGCGAGCACGCCTAACGACAGTGTCCAATCGTGGAGCAACACATTGTGTTCGGCAAAGAGACTCACGTTGGTGCGATCCACCGATTTGGTGTATTCTGCCAAATGTCCGTCGTGGGTGCGCCAAATGCCCTTGTCGTCTTTCTTGTCGAGCGACTGTCCAGGGATGCGGAAACGTTGATCCACATTGATGTCACGGCCGAGGTTGCCCGAATAGATGTTTTCGTGGCGCACTTCACCACCGATGGCAGTGCGACCGAGCGACCATGCCGTCCATAAGTTCAAAGCGGCAGTGAGCACATCTCCACGATTGAAATTTTCATACGTGGGGGTGTTGCGGAAAAACTGGAAATGGTCGTAGTTGCGCAACCAAGAAATTTGGGGCGCTATGTGGATTTCCCCTTCGTTTCCGCCTTGACAGAAGCCAAATAGCGCGTAGTGCTTTCCCATTGGTCGGTCGATGCGATGGAGTAGAAGGTGTTGGCACCAAAGTCCGTGTTGGTGTAGCCTGCTTGCGCATCGACTTTGTATTGCGCTGCATCGAGCGAACCTTGCCAGAAGGCTTTGCCACCCTTGAAATCGCCATTGCGCACGGCACCATCCGAACGCTGATAACCTGCACTCAAACTAGAGGTGAACAAGTTGCCATTGGAGAATTGGTGGCGGAAAAGCCCACGTGCTTCCCCTTGAGCTGTGCCATACGAACCACCAGCCGCACGGGCATAGAAAGTTGGTCCGACTTGTCGTGTGACAATGTTGATGGCACCCGAAAAAGCCTGAGTGCCTAACACACGAGAAGCCGCACCTTCGAGCACTTCGATGCGCTCGATGTCAGCAAGATTGAGAGGGAAATCGGCAGCGTTGTGCCCAGTCTGTGGATTGTTGATGGCGATGCCGTTGACAAGAATGGTGAGTTGGTCAAAGGTGCCGCCATTGATGCTGATGTCCGTCTGAATGCCAAACGCACCGCGCTGTCGGACATCGACTCCAGCGCAGAGTTTCAGTGCGTCGTTGATACTCGTGACACCCGCCGCCGCGAGTTCTGCACGGCTGAGGGTCATCACCTGGCGTGCTGCTTGGTCGGCAGCGAGGGGAGTGCGGGAAGCGGTGGTGACCACTTCGCCCAATCGCTGATCGTCGTCGAGGGTCGCCACTTGCTCTTGGGCGCTCACGTGAGCCACGTGCTGAGCTTTGCTGGAAGCTGCCAAACATGGAGCGGCAGTGCCCAGAGTAGCCACCGCAAGAACGCCAACCTTCACTTCACAACCGAGTGCAGCAAACAAGGAATAACCCTTGCGGCTGAAACTGCGGAAGATGAATTGCGCTCCCTTGGGGGATGAATTTTGAAACATAGAGGTGAATAATATAGATTTAACGGCTGCAAAGTTACAAAAAGACTCACAAATATGGGTGATGGGCTAAGAAAAATATGTATTTTTGCAAATCAAACCAATGAGGCATGCTGGACATGCCGACGCTTAATGGGCTTACTCCTCTTTTATTTAATCCTTTCTCTTTCCCTTTCCTCATTATGTTCGGTGCTTGAAGCGGTGCTTTTAGCATCTACCGTTTCGTATGCCACCATCAAAGAACAAGAAGGTTTCAAAATTGCATCGGTGCTTAAACGCTATAAGGCAGACATAGACCGTCCCATTGCAGCCATCCTTTCGCTCAACACCATCGCGCACACCGTGGGTGCGGCTGGAGTGGGTGCACAGGCAGCTGAGTTGTGGCATGAATATGGCGGTGCACCTGGCAGCGAAGGCGATGCAGTAGGTATAGCCTCGGCGATTATGACCTTGCTCATCCTTGTGGTGTCAGAGATTTGCCCAAAGTGATTGGCGCAACCTATTGGCGACAACTCGCCTTGTGGGCTACGAGGGTGATTCGTGTGCTCATTGTCATCATGTATCCTCTTGTGTTGCTCTCTGAATTTATCACCATCCTCATCAATCGAGGGAAGGTGCAAACCTCGGTGAGCCGTGAAGAAGTGCAAGCTATGATGGATGTGGGTGTGGAAGAAGGAGTGTTCAAAGCAAAAGAGAGTAAGGCGCTCCGCAGCTTCCTCAAACTGGGTGAAATTCGTGCTGACGAAATCATGACCCCTGCACCTGTGGTGGCTACGGTCAATGAAACCATGACGCTGGGCGAATTTCCGTAGCGACGACGAACATCTCGATTTACACAGCCGTCTTCCGGTGTATGACGCTGAAGAAGAATACATCAAAGGTTATGTGTTGCGCTCCGAACTTTTGGAAGGCTTGTCGGAAGACCATTTTGCGCAAGAAATCAGTACGTTAGTCCGTCCCATCCTCACGTTCAAAGACGAAGAAATGGTGTCGAACATTTGGGAAAAAATGCTTGAGCAGAAGGAACATATCGCAGTAATCACCGACGAATATGGCACTTTGCGCGGTATTGTGACGATGGAAGACCTCATCGAGACCATGTTGGGGGTAGAAATCGTGGACGAATATGACGAAGCGGTGGATATGCAAGACATGGCGCGTGAGAAGTGGCAGCAACAACAGCTGCAGAATCCCGAACCCGCTCAAGCATAGTTTTCTTGCTGTTTCTTAGGTGTTTCAATTGCACCTGCCTAACAGATGGTTAGATGACTTAAAATAATGGTCAGTCCGTGAAGTTCGCAGTAGGATATTCAAAAAGAAAGTTATTGCAGTGCGTTGCTTCCTATAAAGCGTTTGGAGATTTGCAGGTTTAGATGTACATTTGCAAAATAACGAGCTCTGCTTGTCTACATTTTGTACCTCTAAACTTGTCCAACATGCGCCAGATTTACTTCTTCTTTCTCTTGTTGATCGGCCTCACAGCCTGCTCTTCGCAGTACAACATCGATGGAAATTCATCGTTGGCGTGCTTGGATGGTAAAAAACTCTACCTTCGTGTGCCTAACACCAAAGGCGAAGCCGCGAAGAATGTCAATCTCGACTCATGTGTTGTGGTGCACGGACGTTTCTTTCGGAGGTAGAATCGACAGCATAGCTATGGCAGAAATTTATGTCGGTGATCAGCACCTCATGCCAGTGGTGTTGGAAGGTGGACAATTATTGTTGCAAGTAGATAACTACGCGCAAACTGTCACAGGAGGACCGCTCAACGACCGCTTGACGGAGTTTATGACACAGCGCGCACGTTTTGACAACGAGTTGTGGGAATTAGACCGCATGGCAAACCGTATGATCTTCAATGGAAAGACCATGGCTAGTGTGGTGGAAACGCTCGAACCCAAACGTCGCGCCCTGCTCAACAAGATTGAAAAGCTCGAAATCAAGTTTGTCCTCGAGAATGCCAACAATGTGTTGGGCGAAGGTTATTTCCTCATGCTCACCGAGCAGCAGCCCTTCCCCGTGATGACGAAGCAGTTGCAAGAGATTGTGGAGAAAGCTCCTGCTTCCTTCCGCAAGACACCTTCAGTTAGAAACTATCTCTTGGCAGCTGGTTATCTTCCTTCAGCAGCAGAAAAGCCACAGACGGCTAAGAGTGGAGAGGAAAATCCCAAACTGCCGAAGAAGGTGCTCAAAGAGAAACCCTAATCTCCCCACCAACGTGGGTCTATTTCTAAAAATGTTGAGAGCATTGCAATCTAGTGTTGCAATGCTCTCAATGTTTTATGGCATTTGGGCGAACGTTTTGTAGGATGTTTGTCGAAAAATCAGTGCTTCTCTTTATAATCTCCCTTTAACCATAGTGCTAGTAGTCCCACGGCTACAACGACATCTACAAAGTTCCACATAGCTCTGCCTAGTGCAATTTTGACAAAGGGCTGAAAGAGTAGGGAAAGTGCGCCAAAAACGATTGCCAATGTTTGTTGCTCTTTTTGCCATTTTTCATAGGCAAATAGTGCAAATAGTACCATGGCTACGAAGCGGACTAAGACGTAGTAGCCATAGGGCATAGCAGCCAAACAAAGCAAAGCAATGCAGCCAATACGGGATACCAGGATTTCATAAGAAAGGTGTAATAAATGAAGCTGTTCTCTCGATGAACGTCTTAACGCTCTGCGGTGATTTTCACGATGTTCACCACCACTTCGCTCGCCTTTTCGAGGTTGGGAATGGGGAGAAATTCGTGCGCTCCGTGGAAGTTCAAGCCACCAGCAAAGACGTTGGGGCAGGGGAGTCCCATGAAAGAAAGTTGAGCTCCGTCTGTGCCACCACGAATGGCTTTGATTTCGGGAGTCACCTCCGCCATTTCCATGGCTTCTTTCGCAATGTCGATGATGTGCATCATGGGTTCCACCTTCTCACGCATATTATAATAAGTGTCGCTCAGGGTGAGTTGAAGAGCGTCGTAGCCATATTTGGCGTTCATGCCTTGCACCAATCCGCGGAGCATCGCCTTGCGGGCTTCAAATCGCTCGCGGTCGTGGTCGCGAATGATGAAGCTCAACTGCGCGCGCTCCACCGTTCCGGAGAGGTGGGTGAGGTGGAAGAAACCTTCGTAGCCTGTGGTGTGTTCGGGGGTCTCAAATTCGGGCATCTTCTGCACGAGTTCGGTGGCTAGGCGTGCGGCATTGACCATCTTGTCTTTGGCATAGCCAGGATGCACACTCACACCAGTGATGTCAATCTTGGCAGAAGCCGCGTTGAAGTTCTCAAACTCCAGTTCGCCGCGCTCACTTCCATCCATGGTGTACGCCCATTCGCAACCAAATTTCTTCACGTCAAACTTGTGCGCACCGAGTCCGATTTCTTCGTCGGGATTGAAACCTACACGCACCTTGCCGTGCTTGATTTCGGGATGCGCCAAGAGATATTCCATGGCAGAAACGATTTCAGCAATACCTGCTTTGTCGTCTGCACCAAGAAGGGTGTGTCCGTCTGTTACGATGATGTCTTCTCCCACGTGGCGAAGGAGTTCGGGAAACTTTTCCACACTTGTCACGATGCCTGCTTCTGCATCCAGCACGATGTCAGTGCCGTCGTAGTTCTTCACAATGCGTGGACGCACGTTCTCGCCCGAAGCATCAGGACTCGTGTCCATGTGAGCGATGAAACCAATGGTGGGAACAGCTTTGTCCGTATTGGCAGGAAGTGTGGCATAGACATATCCCAATTCGTCCATTTCCACCTCCGCCATACCGATGGATTTCAATTCTTCCACGAGGTATTCTGCCAAGCGAAATTGCTTTTCGGTGCTAGGCGTGGTGTTGGTGCTGTCGTCGCTTTGTGTGTCGAAACTCACGTATTTGAGAAAACGGTCTACAATATTCGTCATTTGTTGTTGTTCTTTGAGGTAAGTACCATGCTAATGCGCCCTTTTATCGTAGCTTTCCCCTAGATAGCAAGCTATCACTAGTGAATAAGCCCTATAAAGTGGCGTCGTTTCTACAAAAGTAACTACTTTTTTTGGAACTTCGCCCGTTTTGTACTATATTTGCGCAGTTAAGTTCACAAAAATCACATAATGAAAGCCTTTTTACTCTCTCTCACGATATGTTCGGGTATTGCCATGGGGGCAAAAGCTCAAGTGGAATTGGTGAATCCTGTGCCACACAGTATCACTTCGACTCGTCATCTTTTTACCGCTCCCAAAGCGTGGTCTGTTACTGCCGACCGTCAGCGACAATCTTCTTATGCCGTCTCTGCACTTGCTGAGATTGGCGTAGAACAACTTGCCAAAGCGGGCAACTTCCGCGTCACCCTCGGTGTTGTGGGCGATCGTAGCGTCAACAAGTTTAAGAAACTCGTACCTCAACAACAGGAAGGCTACTACATGGCGGTGGGTCCGAAGGGTGTTGTCATAGCCGGTCGCGATGAGCGCGGACTTTATTATGGTGTGCAAACCTTGCGCGACATGATTTCCAAAGGACAGCTTGAGACTTGCACCATCCAAGACTGGCCCGATGTGAAATTCCGCGGCGCCATCGAAGGTTTCTATGGTCGTCCTTGGAGTCACGAACACCGCTTGCGTCAGATTGATTTCTATGGTCGCAACAAGATGAATGTCTACATCTATGGTCCGAAAGATGATCCTTATCACCGTCAGCATTGGCGCGAGGCATATCCTGAGAATGAAGCAAATTGCTCCAAGAACTCAATGTCCGTGCGCACCAACGTGGGGTAAACTTCTATTGGGCAATCCACCCTGGACTCGATATCAAATGGACGAATGAAGATCGCGACAATCTTGTGAACAAACTTGAGAAGATGTATGGTCTTGGCATCCGCTCTTTTGCTGTCTTCTTCGACGATATCTCGGGTGAAGGTTCGCGCGGTGAGAAACAAGCTGAGCTCCTCAACTATGTAGACTCTGTCTTTGTGCGCAAACATGGCGATGTGTCGCCTCTCTTGCTCTGTCCCACCATCTATAATCGTGCGTGGAGCGGCAAGGGCGACGTATATCTCCACACCCTTGGCAAGCATCTGCGCCCTGGCATCGAGGTGATGTGGACGGGCAATAGCGTGGTGCACACCATCGAGAAGGAAGGTATGAACTGGATCAACGAGCGCATCCGTCGCAAGGGCTACATTTGGTTCAACTTCCCTGTCAATGACTTTGTACGCGACCACCTCCTCCTCGGTCCCACCTACGGAAATGGACTCGACATTGCAGATGATCTCTCAGGTTTTGTGAGCAACCCCATGCAATATGCCGAGAGTTCTAAAATCTCTCTCTATTCACTCGCAGACTATCTGTGGAATATGAAGCCCTACGATGCGATGACCTCGTGGAAACGTGCCATTGAAGACTTGCTTCCTGCGCAGAGTCAAGCATTGCAAGTGTTTGCTTCTTACAATGAAGATCTCGGACCTAACGGACATGGTTTCCGTCGCGATGAAAGCCGTGAGCTGAAATCTCTCTGCGATCAAGCCATGAAGGGCGACCTCTCTACAGCAGCACAACTCCGTGAGCATGCGCAGTCGCTCGCTACTGCTTGCGATCTCCTCATGACCGATAAGACCAATCCGTGGCTCATCGAGGAATTGCAACCTTGGTTGATGCAAGGTAAGCTCTTGGCACAATATGCAGAAGCGGTGACCTATCTCGCAGAACTCGTGGCTAACGGACAGAACAATGCCACCGCTACGGAAGGCGCACCCTTGATGAGCTTCGATGCACAATACAATCGTGCTCGTGCTTTGCAAAGCAAATGTATGATCTCGAAGCCAATCGCAATGTGCTCCACGAATATCAAACTGGTATTAAGCTCGGCACCCTTCGTTTCCTCCCTGCCCTCAACAAGCTCTTCGCGGTAGCCACTGAGAAGATGAATGCACAAGCTGGAACGCACTACGAAGTGGTGACACAATATCAGCCCTTCACCATCGACACCGATGTGCCTCAGCTCAAGCTCCAGCCCATCAGCATCTATGGTGGTGAAGTGAAGGTGGCTCCTTCTCACGAAATCATCACTTGGCCCGTGGGTTCTCATTTCACCCTCACCACAGATCGCCCTGTTACGCTCCGTGGCATGGACTTCAGCTTTGGCAAGGTGGGCACAGCACCTCTCTTCCAACTCGAGTGTCTCCGTCCTGATGGCACTTGGCAGAAGGTGGCTCTCCTGCACTACAACGATAAAGATCAGGTGATTCACACTGGCAATGAACTGGGTGGCATGACTGTGCGCGCTATCCGCATCACCAACATTAGTGGAGCAGAACAACAGCTCAACTTCCGTCATTTCAAGTTCATTAAAGACTAACATTTGTGCTGACAAACGCTGCGTTTTTTGGGCGGTTCTTTGTCTAACTAGAAATAAAGCCGTAAATTTGCAGCCAGCATTTTCAATCGAAACAATAAACAACAGACCAATATGCAAGAAACTATTCTCGCAATCTCCGGCAAAGCTGGACTCTTCAAGCTCGTGGGACGTGGCAACAACACGCTCATCGTAGAAACTATCGACGAAACTCACCGTCGCACCACTGCTGGTGCTCGTGATCGTGTCACTTCTCTTGCCGACGTGACGATGTACACTGAAGCTGACGATGTGCCCCTCATGCAAGTGTTCCAAAACATCTGCGATGCGCTCAAGGGTGAGCCCACTTCTTTTGGCTATAAGACTGCTTCTGAAGCTGAACTCTACAAGTTCATGGACGAAGTGGCACTTCCCGCTTGGGATCGCGATCGCGTTCGTGTGAGCGACATCCGCAAGTTGGTGCAATGGTACAACCTCCTCGTGCAAGCTGGTTACAAAGAATTCTTCGTAGAAGAGGAAGAAGCAGCTGAGGAAGTTGCTGAAGAGACTGCAGAATAATTTCTCTCCTCCTAGCGTTGGTGCTACGAATCTTGATTCTTCACACTAACGAACAAGCGCAGAAAAAGCCCGCATCCCAATTTGTTGGGGTGCGGGCTCTGTTTTTTTGAAGTACTTGAGGTGACTTCCTGTAGAACCAGTCTATCGCTGAAGCGGTGCATCAGCAGTGGCGGAGCGAAAGTGGCGAGGATAACAATATAACGTCGGAGGACTTTTGAAAAATCTCTGACAGATGCAGAAAAAAGTCCGACGTTTTCTGAAAAATCTCCCACGTTTTTCCTAAAACGTGGGAGATTTTTTTGAATCCCTCGCACGATTTTGCACGACCGATGTGAATGAGGGGACAATGAGCTGAAAGTTGCGTCTTCTGCATCTGGTAGATCCTTGTGCAATGGGGCGGAATATGTCGAAAGACGGGGATACTATTAGCGTGAATGGCCTGAAGGGACGGGAGTAATGAGGTGTTGCCCACTCTCGATAAAGCAATCGGCAAGATAGTTTGCGCCATAGATGTTGATGTGGGTTGGATTACAAAGGATAGATTTTCCATTGTGAAGAAGAGAGTGCGGAATGAAAGGGACTAAATCCAACCATTCTACTTGTGGAAAACGAGTATTGATAGCTTGTTTTGTTGCTTGTACTCGATTTTCTCCTAGGTGGTAAGCAGTACCTCTCAAATAGTTCTCAGACTGTAGCGCTGATAGAGTCACTGGTTTCTGTCTAACACTACAATAGGTCTCTGCTAGTCTAGCTGTATTATAGGACATACAGCTATTGACTACGATAATATGTTTACCTTGTTTGTGTAGGAATCCAATTGTAGACAAGACTTCAGGGAGAGCTTTGCTATAGGTTTCAGGGTGCCACCAGTTGAGGGAAATGATTATAGTCTTGAATTTGGGCAAATCACTAATTATTCTCTGACTTCTGAGATTGTTTAATTCTTTATCCCAATCCCCTGTTAGTGATATGTTGTCGTAGATTTTTTGGAATTCTTCTCTAGAGATTGGTTTTTGCTTTTCCAAATGATGTGGAAAAGTTCCCGATACTCCAGAAAGAATGCCACACCAACCTTCAGCCTTCGCTACTTTATCGAAAAAGTCTCTTAATTGAATGGTATAAGAATTTCCAACAATAAGTACATTGGGAGTATTATTTTGCTTGCCGATGGTAGTGTAGGTTAAAACTTTCTCTGTTCCTCTTGGGACACCGCAACTCACAAATTGTTCCATTTCTGTTGGCATTTTGCGCCCCTGCATGTAGAGTCCAGCCACAAGGAGCGTAGGCAAGAGATAGTAGACCAAGCCTGTGCGGCCAAACGACCATTGGAGGTGGCGAAGGGGCTGTTCGATGAGATGGTAGGAAGCAAGGCTTAGCAGAACAATGAGGAGGGCAGCAGCGGCAAGTACTGTATTGCTGAGCTCTCTACCCAATGCGTAGTGTGCAAAGGCAAGGAGAGGCCAGTGCCAAAGGTAGAGAGAATAAGAGATTTTTCCCACAAAGACTACTGCACGATGCGAAAGTGCGCTGGCGAACCAGTAGGGATGAGCACCGGCATAGATGATTCCTGCCGAGGCGATGCAGGGAAGGGCCGCCGCGAAGCCAGGAAACCACGGAGTTGTGTTAGGAAAAGGAAGGACGAGGCAGGCGATGAGCACGAGTATGCTGAGGCTACCCACGAAGGTGGCTGTTTTAGCAGAAGGTTGCAGATTACCTTGTGCAACTGCTACGGCAAGGATAGCTCCAATGAGGAGTTCCCCAAAACGCAGATGGGGAAGATAGTAGGGCACTAAGGCAGTGCCATGAAGACTAATGGGAAGGAAGGCTAGGGCAAAGCTAGCGATGGCGAGTGCGGTGAGCACAACATTGACGCACCTTGTGAGTGAGGAGGAAGCAGGTGGGAGGATGCGTTTTATTATCCCCATGATAGCCCATAATATGAGCGGATAGATGAAGTAGAACTGCTCTTCCACGGCAAGTGACCACAGATGGTTGAGCGGTTGCACTTCAACAGTCGGGGCGAAATAGTCCGTGTTTAGTGCAGAAAAGAAGTTTCCCCCGAAGAAGACACTCCACTTTGCTGAACTACGCGCCGTGTTCCACTCATCACTTCCCGGCACCATCAGTTGCGCCCCAACGATGAGGGTGAACACCACCACGGCAAAGAAGGCGGGCAAGATGCGTCGCATTCGGCGGAGATAGAACCGTTTGAGGGAGAAGGTGCCAGTGGAGAGTTCGCGATAAAGGATGCCTCCAATGAGGTAGCCGGAGATGACGAAGAAGATGTCGACTCCCGAGGAAGCCTCCAGGGAGCCAATTAGCATTGAGGTGGAAGAGGATGACGGCTATCACGGCAACTGCGCGCAGTCCGTCAATGTCGGGACGATAGGTCACTTTATAGGATTGTTGAATGGATGAATAAGCGTAATAGGAATGTCAGAGACGAGCTTCAATACTTCTGCCGAACCTTGTATTGTTATAACCGAAATAGCCCCACTATTGTGCAGATTCAGAGTTCGGGGAGGGCACAAGGAGTCGTCTACCAGCAGCGATATATTGATCGGCAAGATAGTTTGCGCCGTAGGTGTTGTAATGGGCATCGTTCATGACGATTGTTTTTCCATCAATCAATGGAGAGTGAGGAAGAAGATCATGCATAACCACGCATCTCACCTTGGGGAAATGCGTCTTAATATATTGCAGGGTTTTGCTCTCTTCTTCCTGATCAAGGGGACGTAAATGGCAAGTTGCTGGATTTTCTTTGGAATATAGGAAAGTCAACCCCATCATGTTGTAGTAAGTCTCCTTTATGCCTACTTTGTCATAGTTCACTCCGGAGAAAATCAGCGTTACTTGTTTCTTTTCTTTTTCAAAACGCTGAAGTGCCTTTGTCAAAGCAGGCATAAAGTGGGGTCCGTGTTTTGAAATCCCCATGCCATCGAAAGGATAATATGGTCGAATTGAGCGAGTTCTTTATTGATCAGTGCATTTCTTTGCTGAGCCAACTCCAAGTTTTCACCCCCATCTTTCTGTACGTTTTGACGAATAAAATCATTTCCCAAATAGGGCGTGCCTGGGAGGTACGAAATTCTGGCTCGCCATCCTTCGCTCTTTGCCACTTTGTCAAAGAAATCGTAAAGATGCTGGGTGTAGGAGTCGCCAGCAATGAGAGTGGTTGCCTTTTGGGTCGAATCTCCAACATAGTCCGCCATATAGTTGATGTTGCGCAGTGTGCCACAAGTGGTGTAGGGCTTCATTTCCTTTTCATAAGGTCTGAAGTTGCAGAGTGCCACCACGCAGAGTGTCGGCAGTACGTAGCTTATGACTCCCGTTTTGGCAAACGACCATTGTTTGTGGCGCAAGGGTTGTTCCACAAAATAATAGGATAATAGGCTGCACAGGACAATCAAGAGGGAAGAAATCAGCAAACCACTCTGCGTTAGTTGGCCGTCATTGAGATATTGTGCGAAGGTTAAAATCGGAAGATGCCACAAATAGAGTGAATAGGAGATACGTCCAATGAAGTTGATAGGCGTAGCCGCTAAGAAGCGGTAGATTAATCCGCGAGAAAATGCGCCACTATAGATGATGGTTGCTGTGGCCAAACAAGGTACTAAGGCAAGTAGTCCAGGGAACCACGGCATTTTCGTGGGGAAAGGCAGGACAAGGCAGAGTAGGAGTGCTACAGCGGCACCAATGCCCACGGCTGTGGCGCGCTTAGCAAGCTGTGCATTTGGCGTGTCGTCTGGAGAGCTTTGAGAGAATTTATGAGCTTTGAAAATTGCTAAAAGAGCACCTACTAGCAATTCTCCAAAGCGTGGCAAGGGAAGATAATAAGTTTGTCCGATGGTTCCTCTAAAACGTACTTCTGCAAAGGCAGAAATGCAGCAAAGAATCATCAGGAGAAAAAGGACCCACGTGGTTGTTTTCCATTGATTTTCAGAAAGCGGAAGCCATCTTTTGATGACTTTCATAATCCCCCATAGGACTAGAGGATAGAGAAAATAGAATTGTTCTTCAACAGACAAGGACCAGAGATGAAGAAAAGGGTTGAGGTTATTGGTGTCAAATAGTCTGTATAGAAGGTACTGAAGAGGTTGTTGGCAAAGACGGTGGCAGATAAGGCACTGCGCTCGGCTTTCATGGCGTCCGGACTGCCGGCAACGATGATGAATCTGCTGAGCAATAGGGTGGGAATCACCACTGCAAAGAAGGCGGGCAAGATGCGGCGCATTCGGCGGAGATAGAACCGTTTGAGGGAGAAGGTGCTAGTGGAAAGCTCACGATATAGTATGCCGCCAATGAGGTAGCCGGAGATGACGAAGAAGATGTCGACTCCGAGGAAGCCTCCAGGGAGCCAATTAGCATTGAGGTGGAAGAGGATGACGGCTATCACGGCAACTGCGCGCAGTCCGTCAATGTCGGGACGATAGGTCATGTGAGCGTGCTTGCTATAGTAGAGAAGTTAAGATTGAAGTGCATCGTTCTTATGTTGAATCTTTGGGGAAGATGGTAGGAAAAATGCTGAAGTGGGGAAGGTTTCGTGGAGTACTCTTTCGGCTTATGTGGTGAGTTTGTAGCCTACCACCAAAAGAACGATTCCACCGACGAGGTTTACCAGGGTGTAAGCGAGGGCAGTGCCCCACTGCGCTCCACGTGCGAGAAGGAAAAGGTCGTTGGTGAAGGTGGAGAATGTGGTGAATCCTCCACAAAGTCCGACGGTGAGAAAGGCGTAGGGCAGTGGAGGAGGAGTGTTGCAACATCCACCCATTGAAAAGCCCGAGGAGTAGACAGCCCAAGAGGTTGGCTACCAGTGTAGCCCATGGAAAGTGTTGGAAGTTGGGCGTGCCTAACCACAGACTGAGCAGATAGCGAAGGCAACCACCCAGGAAGCAACCTAAACCGACGGATAAGAAGTTAGACATTAGAGAATAGACGTTAGATGTTGGACATTAGACGTTAGAGGGCTGCGCTGGTGTACTTTAGACCTTAGTTGTTAGACGTTAGGCAGCGAAAAAGCCTTCTCGCGCATCGTTGCAGCATGGTTTGCCATCGTACGTTAGTTGCCTTAGTGCTATCCGCTAATTTTCTCTAGATGTTTTAGTCGTTATCCAGCGTAAATCAAGAAAATGGCAGGAGTCTTGCCTAAATCAGGAAAGCCCGTCTGTTTCCACGCTTTGAGCGAACGCGTACAAATCCACTCTTGTTCGGTGGTGATGCCGGCTGCCACACAAAGACGCGTCTTGGGAGAACAAGCGGAGAGAATGTCTGCAAAGAGTTTTGCATTGCGATAAGGTGTCTCGATAAACAACTGCGTCTGGTGCTCCTCGCGCGAACGACTTTCCAATTGTTTCAAACGTTTGCTGCGCGCTCCGCCGTCAATAGGGAGATAACCGTGAAAAGCAAAACTCTGTCCATTGAAGCCTGATGCCATCACAGCTAAGAGAATGCTGGAAGGTCCCACAAGAGGTACAACTTTCAGTCCTTCTTGTTGGGCAATCGCCACGAGGTCTGCTCCTGGGTCTGCTACCGCAGGACAACCGGCTTCGCTGATGACACCTACATCCTCGCCCTTGCGCAGGGGATTGAGATATTCGCTGAAACGAGCGCGGTCGGCGTGCTTTCCCATTTCATAGAAGGTGAGACTGTCGATGTCAATGTTGCGATCAACGGCTTTGAGAAACCTTCGCGCAGTGCGAATTTCTTCGACAATGAAATGACGAATGCCACGCACTATCTCTGCATTATATGCAGGTAGCACGCGGTCGTGGGAAGTATCTCCCAAGGTGACGGGAATGAGATAGAGACTAGACATGAGCTAGACGTTAGAGGTTAGACGTTAGGGGTCGCAGCCCCTTTTTTGCTCGGCTTCGGCTTCGCTCGCCTCGGGGAGCTATTAGACGTTAGACGTTAGAGGGACTAGAAAAACTAGAAAAACTAGAAACCCTAGAAGGACTAGAAGCCCTTAGAAGAACCGAGCCCCGCTTGTCGGGGCGAGCGAAAAAGGGTCTGTGACCCCTAGAAGGACTAGAAGCCCTCAGAAGAACCGAGCCCTGCTTGTCGGGGCGAGCGAAAAAGGGTCTGTGACCCAAATCAGCCATCAGCTGCTTTGCATAAAAGCAGAGAAAGTTTTCTGTCCTTTGAGGAAGAAACCCACAATCAGGCTCCGATTGACGCGCTCGGGAATAGGATTGAGCACCATTTGAGAGAGATTTTCTTGTCGATCTTTCACAAAATCGGACTGCCATTGGTGGAAATCGCGACGCGCTTTGCGCACGGCTTTGGCATTCGCCCAATCGCCTTTCACGAGAAACTGCACAAAAGCCACAAAATCAAGAAAGCGACGCACACACATCACGTGCTTCAATTCTGCGTCAGGCAAATTCTTGAAAGCATCGTGAGATTATTGCGAAAGTTGAGATAAGTTTTGCGCGGATGTTCCTGCGGCAGTGTGCCACCACCCACATGATACACCACACTCTGGGGCACACACACAATGCCACGACCACGAGCGCGCAGACGCCAACAGAGGTCAATCTCCTCATTGTGTGCAAAGAAGCGACCATCTAGTCCGCCCACATCCCACCAGTCAGACTGACGAATGAGCAGTGCCGCACCCGTAGCCCAAAAGATAGAGGCGATGTCGTCATATTGCCCGTGGTCTTTCTCCACCACAGAGAGCAAACGGCCACGGCAGAAAGGATAACCATAGCGGTCTATATATCCACCGGCAGCTCCGGCATATTCTAAAGTGTCGTGCGCCCATTCGGCACGAAGTTTCGGTTGAGCAGCCGCCACTTCGGGATGTTGCTCCATATATGTATGCAGCGGACGAAGCCAATCGGCAGTGACGCGCACATCGCTATTGAGCAACAAATAATACTCATAGCGTTGAGGAGCAATGATTTCCAACCGTCGGAAAGCCTCATTGTAGCCTTCGGCAAAACCATAGTTGCGGTCTAGTACGAGGGTGCGCACTTCGGGAAACTCTTGTTGCAGGATTTCCAAAGAGTTGTCGGTCGAACCATTGTCTGCCACGATGACTTCGCCCAAGGGGTGGGAATGCTCCACCACCGAAGGGAGAAAGCGGCGCAACATCTCGGCTCCGTTCCAGTTGAGTATGACGACAGCTATCATGAATGCTTGGTTATATTTAATGGCTTTTACTCTTCTTCATAAAAGAAAAGTCGTTTCAGAACAAAAACAAAGAGCTACCCTCACGCGCAAAAACGGGTGCAGCGCGGAGGGCGATGTGGTTATTCCACAGGAGTAGCAATGAGCGCATCTTCATTTTCGGTGAAATTACCTAGACGCACGCGGCCGAGTTCATCGGGATGAGGAATAGCCCCTTCAGCCAATTGCACGCGGATGTAATTATCCGTCCAGCCCATCAGCGGTTTTCCCTCGCGCAGATGTTCCCAAAGCACGGTTCTCTCCGCACCGATGAATTGACGATAGTGCGCCTTGCGTTTCTCTTCAGAAAGCGCAAGCAAACGTTTGCTGCGTTCGCGCTTGGTGGGAGCATCCACCACATGAGGAATGCGCAAAGCCGCCGTGCCTGGACGTTCGGAATAACTGAACACGTGGAGTTGCGAAATGGGAAGCGAAGCAATGAATTCGTAGGCTTCCTCAAAGAATTCGTCGGTTTCGCCACGCGTACCCACTATCACATCGACCCCAATAAAGGCATCGGGCATAATGCGGCGAATGAGTTCTACCTTCGAGCGGAAAAGCGCGGTGTCGTAGTGACGTTGCATCAATTTCAACACCCCATCGCTACCGCTTTGCAACGGAATGTGGAAGTGCGGCATAAAAGCGCGACTCTTGCTGCAGTAGTCCACAATCTCATCCGTGAGCAAGTTGGGTTCAATGCTTGAAATGCGGTAGCGGGCAATGCCCTCCACTTGGTCAAGTGCCTGTACGAGTTGGAAGAAGTTTTCACCGGTAGAGCGTCCGAAGTCGCCAATATTCACCCCGGTTAGCACAATTTCGCGTCCGCCTGCTGCAGCAGCTTCTTCAGCTTGCGCCACCACGTCGGCAATAGTGGCATTGCGCGATAAACCGCGGGCGGCGGGAATGGTGCAATAGGTGCAGAAATAATTGCAGCCATCTTGCACTTTGAGAAAATAGCGTGTGCGCTCACCTCTGGAACAAGAAGGCACGAAAGTCTTGATATCTTTGAGCGGAGTGGTATAGAAGATGCCACCGTGCGATTCCGTTTCAGCTTTCACGCCCATAGAGTGCGCTTCGTAGTGTTCCTCAATGAGTTCTATGATGCGTCCCTTTTGTTCCTGTCCCACCACGAGGTCCACCCCTTCGATTTTGGCAATGTCTTCGCCCGAAAGTTGAGCGTAACAGCCCATCACGGCTATGAAAGCATTGGGATGTTCGCGGTGAAGACTGCGGATGGCGTGTCGGCACTTGGCATCGGCTTCGCCAGTGACACTGCACGTATTGACGATGCAAATGTCAGCCGTTTCTTTTTCTTCGGCAGGCAAACAACCGCGTGCAGTGAGTCGGTCGCGCAGCGTGGACGTTTCGGCGTAGTTGAGTTTGCAACCCAACGTCACGAAAGTCGCCTTTTTGTTGGAGATGATGGAGGGAGAATGCACTGTAGAAGCCGCGTTTTGCTCCTGCGTTGTTGGAGCTTCCGCGGCTTTTGTATTGTTCTTGTTATGAGTAGTCAAGTCGTTTGTATTCATATTCAAGTGCAAAATTACGGCTATCTGGTGGGAATGCCAAATTTTGAGCGTGTTTCGTGCGATTTCTTTGCTGCTGCAAGTCAGCTTTCTAGAGCATTTCCTTCAATAATTCCACCACTTCTACGTCAGCGGGCAACCATTGCACTTCTTCCAATTCCGAGCGGCTCAACCATCTTGAGGCATTGTGCTCCAAAAGCGACAAATTTCCTGCCACCACTCGACACAGATAGCAGTGCATTGTGAGGTGAAAATTAGGATAATCATGCGTCACCGTGCACAGTCGTTCTCCGACTTCCACGTGAGTAGCCAGTTCTTCCTGAATTTCTCTGCGCAAAGCTGCTTCGGGACTTTCCCCTGCTTCTAGTTTTCCGCCCGGAAATTCCCACCATCCTTGCCATTCTCCATATCCTCGTTGTGTAGCAAACACGCGTTGTTGCTCGATAATCACGGCTGCCACTACTTCGATGCTCTTTCGTTCTTCTGCCATTGTGGGTTGCGTGTTAAATATTTCTACTGCAAAAGTACCTATTTCAAAGTATATCGAAGTAAAAGAGAGTAGAAAAGTGCTTTTACATAGTTTAATTTGATATTATATCTCAAAAGTAGAGATAATAGATAACTTTTCCTTATATTTGTGCTTACTAGGATATTAGTATAAGTATCAATGAGAATAATTAAGCATAATGAGAGCGTTTAATGGTATTTCTTGCAAATGGCGGCTATATTTCCCAGAGTTCACTAACTATAGAGATGACCATATAAAATAAAGGCAGTTTATCACCCCTCCAGCTATGAGTGTAGATTTAAGTTTAATCCTTCCGAATGATTGTCATGATCTTCGTGATAATGCACAGGCACTAGAAACATTTAACAAGACTATATTGCGTATACAGGAATACTTTAGTGGGCACGAAGGCTTTGTTGAGGATATAGTAATATACAACTCTGACGCTCCTGATTGGAGCGAGTACTATAATCCAGACGAAGATGCAGGAGAGTATAGTTTTGAATTGCCGATTATCAATGCAACTTGCAACCTTCAACAAGGGTATTGGGATATATGGATTAATAGTCGTTATTGCGATTATTTTTGGCCTTATACAAAAGATCTTAATGGAAATATTATCTTATGGCCACGACAAGATGCTTTTGATATTGCTAGAATCTTTGGCTGCTCTGAGGGTTGGATCTGTGATGAATACCATTCTTGGAATTCTAGCTTATGTGAGGAAAGAGAAGCTAGTTTCAAAAGATGGTGTACTTATGGCAAAAATAAGCAGGATGCCAAAGTCTACGAATTTGACCTTGGTATGTTTGAAGGAAGAATGGACAGAAGGTTTAACTACCATAGTAAATATTACGACAATTTTAAGGAATGCCATGATTTGCTAGCGTTGTATGAGCGTATGTATCCAGATTACAAAATACTTGCAATAGGAAACCCATCATACAATTTTCTTTTAGCTTGTAAAGGGAAGGAACTATATGTGCTTAATGCTCAGACGGGAGAAAGTTTAACACCATTCTCGATAGATTGCTGTCATGCAAACTTTAATGGTGCAGGCTTTACCGTTTCAAAGGGAGTAGAAAAAGCCTTTTTCAACATGGAGGGAAAGCAACTTACAGAATTTCGCCAAGGTGACTTCAGTTGGCGTTGGTTGGGCGATACGCAAGTGATTGTAGATCATGCTTCGGAAAGCGTCTTTTTGAGGGATGGCACAAAAGTTTCTGGAGAAATATTGAAGCAATGTAGTTTGCTTGATGAATTGAATAGGTTATAACAAAAAGCCTTTCTCTAACCACGATTGTTTATAACGTAAACCGCTATCACAGATTGGAAAATCGATGATAGCGGTTGTGTTTATGAAAAAGGATTTACAAACTATCTTTATAATCAATACTCTTTTGGGTCTGGTTTTAGTATCCCTCTTATGGATAGTGTCTAGTATCTAACAAAGCTTCTCCTCAACCAATCACTTGCCCACACAGAAGTTTTTGAAGATGGTGCCCAGCACCTCGTCGGTGGTGACAGCACCGCCAGTGATTTCGGCGAGATGGAAGAGACACTCACGGAGATCTTGTGCCACAAAGTCACCAGAGAGGTGGGTGGAAAGCCCGTGGCGCACGCGGCGAATGTCGGCAAGCGCGGCAGTGAGTGCAGCATAGTGACGCGCGTTGGTCACGATGATGTCACCAGCAGAAGTGGTGCTTTCTTGTGCCAACCGCACGAGGGTGTCGGTGAGGGCATCCAATCCGATGGCATCTTTCGCACTGATTGCCAATTTTACGACCTGTTGCCCTTGTTGTGAAGGGAGCGTCACGGCTTGTGCGTTAGAGGGAATATCGGCGGAAGCCCCTTTGGTTTCGGTATTTTCACAGAGAGAAGTATAGGAAATCCAATGATGAAGAGGTTGAGCAAGCAACTCGTTCATGGCTTGCTCCTCCATCAAATCAGCCTTATTGAAAACCACCACGAGCGGACGGCCATTCATCGCTTCGAGAATCTCCGTGCCGAGTGCCTCCATCTGCGAAGCCACTTGCGTAGAATCCACCACGAAAGCACAATTTTAGCCTCCTCCAGTTTCTGACGACTGCGTGCAATACCCATTTGTTCCACTACATCCTCTGTGGAGCGGAGGCCTGCTGTGTCGATAAATCGGAAGAGCGTGCCACCGAGCGTGAAGGTATCTTCGATGACATCGCGTGTTGTGCCGTGTACATCGCTCACAATGGCGCGATCGTCGTGGAGCAATGCGTTGAGGAGCGTAGATTTTCCCGAGTTCGTACTGCCCACAATGGCAACGGGAAGTCCATTTTTCAGCACGTTTCCCGTGGCAAAAGAGTCGGCAAGACGTTGAGTCACGCTCTCAATCTGCGCAGCTATGGCATCGAGTGCGGAGCGATCGGCAAATTCTAAATCCTCATGGTCTGAGAAATCCAATTCAAGTTCGAGCAACGAGGTGAGATGCACCAATTGTTCGCGCAACGCTCCGAGTTGTTTACTGAAATCACCGCGCATTTGGCTCATAGCGACTTGGTGACTAGCGGCAGTGGTGGAGGCGATGACGTCTGCCACGGCTTCCGCTTGCGACAAGTCCATCTTGCCGTTGAGAAAAGCGCGCTGCGTGAACTCACCTGGGGCGGCTGCTTCACAACCTGCGGCAAGGAGCAGCTGCACCACGCGTTGAAGGATATAGGAAGAGCCGTGACACGAAATCTCCGTGGCATCTTCTCCTGTGTAGGAATGGGGAGCGCGAAAAAGACTCACCAACACTTCGTCGACGACATTGTTGTTTTCATCGACGATGTGTCCAAAGGTGAGCGAACTAGATTTGCGTTCACTCAGCGGTTTGCCGTTGGCAGCCCGAAATATGCGCTCTGTGGCGGCAATGGCTTGTGGCCCTGACACACGAACCACACCGATAGCACCGCCCGTAGCGGTAGAAACTGCACAGATAGTATGAGTAGACATTATAGACTTTAGACGTTAGAGATTAGACGTTAGAGGGGGCATAGACCTTAGACGTTAGAGATTAGACGTTAGAAATTAGATTTTCGAGCCTTCTCCGTCTTTCGCAGCCTATTTATCCCTAGTTGCCGATTCTAAACACGCGGATACCTCTAGCGTGGGAAATCCTTTTCAGATAATCCTCCAAAGTGCGCTCGTCAGCAATTACGCGTTTGCGCTCACTCGAAGCGTGAAGCATGTGGAGTTTACCATCATTTCCCCAAAAAGCAATACCTTGGTGAGAATAGTCCAGACCTGCTTTTTGCGTCACCACCGTAATGATGTCGCCATCGTGGATAGCCCCCAACTGTTGGCGCGAAAGCCCAGCATTTGACTTCGGAAGAAAGCGACCCACTTTGCCAGAATATTTGCGCTCTAATTGAGCAATTTCGCGCACACGTTCAGGATGATTTTTGAGAAAAGGATAAGCATCAGCGTGCGTACTCATATAGTTGAGGCGAATCTCCAAGGGCAGTGTGAGTGTTTGGGGGGAGCAGCACTTCTTTCGCCACTTTGCGCTTCGTCAAATCAGCCATCCAAAAAGACAGATAGTGTAAACGTGAGGTGTACCCCCGATTCTTTCCATCGAAATATCGGATTTTCTCCAAATTTCGTGTGTAACTTGCCACGTCCGTTTTTCCTTCGCGACGCGTCATTGCCAGTGCTTGACTCGTCTCCACCAAAGTGGCGCAGTCCAAACCTTGGAGATTCACCACCACCTGTTCGGGATCTGCCACTTCCAACGTCGCAGCCACGTAGGGCCGACCCAGGAATTTGCGGGCAAAATCTAGTGGAGTCTTGAGCGACTTATCTGCAAGAAGTCGTTGCACCTCCGCTGCATCTGTAGCAGCACATACCACGCCTTGTGGCACCTTGTCCGACTGTGCCGGTGCAAGAGAAGAGGAGGCAGCAGAAGTTTGCGCCACTGCTGCGGTTTGCATCCAAGGCAGACACGCCCACAACGAAAAGAGTAGGCTAAAAAGACTCTGTAAGAGCATAATTTCAAGGAATGATAAAAAGCAAATAAGGCAGTGGAGTGCAGACCGAAGCCCACTCCACTACCAGATTTACGTAGAACGAAGAACTATTTATTGGATGAGATCTACCGAACGCTTCACAAACGCATTGAGCGCTTCACCGCGGAGCAGACCATTTTGCAAGAGTGCAAGGTCAATGAGTTGTGATACCACCTGATTCTCGCGAGCATAGCCAGCGAGCGCCTCATTGCGCTGCGTATATTGTGCTGCGATGTCCTTGTTCACCTGTTCGAGTTCCGCCTTTTCTTCGGGAGTCACGTCTTCAGGTTTCAAATCCTTTTGCGCAGTTTCGAGCGCCGTGCGACGAGCTTGCAAACCGCGGAGTTCAGCATCGATAGGCGCAAGTTTTTTTCGCCCGTAGCGGACACCACACCTTCGCCCACTTGTTTCACGAGCGGATGGTCTGTGTTGAGCACCAAACTGTACATGTCGGGCATTTCGCCATAGAACGACATGCCAGGTTGCAAGCGTGCCGTTTCCTTCATGCGGCGCATGTATTCGCTTTGTGTGATGAGCACAGGAGCAGAAGCCGCACCCATAGCAGAAGTTTCGACATGGAATTGTGCTTTCTCCACTTGTGGCAACACAGCGTTGAATACCGAAGTCAAGTTTTCGTTTACCGCCTTGTCAGCTTCGTTCACCGATTCGTCCTTCTTGGGGATGAGGGCGTTCGGGAGTGTCACCATCTACGCGCACAAAGCGAGTCTTTTCCCACTTCTGTTCGAGCTGGCTCACCAGAGGAGCATCGAGTTGTCCATCGAGCAAGAGCACATTGTAGCCCTTCGCCTTCGCAGCTTCGATGTAAGAGAATTGCGCTTCGCGGTCGTTCGTGTAAAGACACACTAATTGCTCATCTTTGTCGGTTTGGTTCTCTTTGATTGCTTCGCGATATTCCTCATAAGTGTAAGCCTTTCCGTCAATATCCTTGAGAAGTGCGAAGTTCTTCGCCTTATCGTAGAAGTCGGGTTCAGAGAGAATGCCGTAGTCGATGAAGAGTTTGAGGTCGTCCCACTTTTCTTCAAACTGAGCGCGGTCGCTCTTGAAGAGAGAAGAAAGACGGTCTGCCACCTTCTTGGTGATGTATTGCGAAATCTTCTTCACATTGCGGTCGCTCTGGAGATAAGAACGGCTCACGTTAAGCGGAATGTCCGGACTGTCGATGACCCCGTGCAAGAGCGTCAAGAAGTCGGGCACAATGTTTTCCACAGAGTCTGTGACAAACACTTGGTTGCAATAGAGTTGAATCTTATTGCGATGGATTTCGATGTTATTCTTAATCTTGGGGAAGTACAAAACCCCCGTGAGATTGAAGGGATAGTCCACATTGAGGTGAATCCAGAAGAGGGGTTCATCTTGCATGGGATAGAGATCGCGATAGAAATTGCGATAATCCTCATCAGTCAGGGTAGAAGGTGTCTTCGTCCAGAGAGGGTGAGTGTCATTGATCACGTTGTCCTCAGCGGTGTCCACCTGTTGTCCATCTTTCCACTCCTTCTTCTTGCCAAAGGCAACGGGGATGGGGAGGAAGCGGCAGTATTTATTGAGTAGCGTTTGGATGCGACCCTCTTCGAGGAATTCCTTGTTTTCCTCGTCGATGTGCAGCACAATGTCTGTACCGCGTTCTGCCTTTTCCGCTGGTTCGAGCGTGAACTCGGGAGTGCCATCGCAACTCCATTTCACAGCTTCCGCACCTTCGCGGTAGCTCTTGGTCACGATGTCTACGCGACTAGATACCATGAACGAAGAATAGAAGCCAAGACCGAAGTGACCAATGATGGTGGCTGCATCGTCTTTGTATTTTTCGAGGAAGTCCGTGGCACCAGAGAAAGCGATTTGGTTGATGTAGCGGTCAATCTCTTCTGCCGTCATACCAATACCTTGGTCGCTGATGGTGAGCGTTCCTGCCTCTTTGTCGATGCTCACCGATACTTTCACGTCAGTGGTGTCGCCTTTGAATTCGCCCTTACTGGCTAGGGTGCGAAGTTTTTGTGTAGCGTCAACTGCGTTGGCTACGATTTCGCGGAGAAAAATTTCGTGGTCGCTATACAAGAATTTCTTGATAACGGGGAATATGTTTTCGGTTGTGATGCCGATGTGTCCTTTTTGTGTGGCCATGTTTTCAGCGTTTGAATGATGAGTTAATGACTTTTTTATTTGGCTACTAGGATTGCAACATCCGTGCCAAAGGTCGTTTTGTCTGTCATTCTTCATCATCTTGCCGTAAGGACTGCATTTCTGACGCGATGGTGTGGAGGAGAAGCGGGATTTGCGAAGAAAGGAAATGGCATAAAGGGCAGAGTAGCTTGAACTGCTGCTAGCAAGTATACCTATTATATATAAGGTAACCCTGTATAATAAGTTGTACATACTGATAATATGCCACACATTATTATTGGATAAGGAACGCATTCTTATCATCTATGGAGTACAGACTAATAAAGGGGTGCGCGCTTGTTTGTAACGCCAGTCCATCTCAATACTATGCAGTTGTTTCTCCTTCAAAAGGGATTTCCCTATATATAATAAGGCGTACTTTGAGCATCTATAGGGTAGAGCACTCGAATCAACTGATATTTCATGGCTTTCTCTCGTATTTCTCTAGCCAACAGGAGATAAATCGTGAATGGTTTCAGTGTAGATCTAAGCAAAGACGCAGGGAAAATGCAAGGAAGATAGAAAGATACGTGTTAAAAGTGTAATGTCTACTTATAAAAACACTGTCGTTTGGTAGAAAAATGGGGGGTAAAGTGGTTTTTTCTTCAAAAAAAGTAGGCGAACACTTGCTAGCTCCAAAATAGTATGTACCTTTGCATTGTTTTAATAGCAATTGATTGTTTCACTCTAAACTCACAAAGACAATGAAAAAGTTAGTTTTCATGTTCGTAGCTCTCGCAGCTATCTCTTTCGCTTCTTGCGGTAACAAGGCTGAAGCTCCTGTACAATCTGACAGCGTATCTGCTGATTCTGCTGACTCTGTAGTTAAAGATAGCACTGCTACTGACTCTGCTGCTGCTGCTCCTGCTGCAACTGACAGCGTAGCTAAGTAATTAGCCGAAGCTACAAACAAGTAATCTAAGGATTACATGCCCAGATTGGGCAACTGAGAGAATTGAAACCAGTTGGAACTTCCGTTCCTGCTGGTTTTTTTATGTTCAGACCTCACTCGTTGCGAGAGGTTCAACCCAAATCAGTTTAGGAACTAATGACCGATTGGGAATTAACGAATAAGTGACTCGACAGCAACGAAAGAGAGTGCGCCCCAAATCAATGTTTGGAGCGCACTCTTTTGCTTGTTAGGGTATGACCTTCGGCAGATAGTTGGTAAACTCTGTGCCCTATCAAGTGGGCTACCGCCTTAGACGCTGTGGTCGGATGGGAAAGAAAAAGGCGGTCACTAAAAGCCAAAGCCATGCTTGAGGGAGGAAGTTATTCGAAGTCTTCCGTAAACAAGCGGCGGATGCGAAGTCGGCTGCGATAGGGTTGAATAATCACCAGCAAGAAGAAGAGCAAGGGCAAAGCATCCCAAAGTATTTGCCAATATTCGTAGGGCACGAAGGGCAAGGGAGCAATCGTTTGGTTGAACCAGATATTCGCGTCTTCCCAGCTTTTGGAGCGTGCGCAACGTAGTAGCAACCACAAACAGGGCGATGCTTAGATAGAAAAAAGTGGTGGCTATCTTTTTGCTTCGGAGAGGATGGATGCCGCGTTGTGCCAATCGACGACGCAGGGTGAGCTGTTCTCGCTGCAAGCTGTCCTTTGCCATCGGTTCATCGGGGAGAGGTTGCTGCACAAAACTGTCAGGGTGCAGTGTCAATGCCACGCGGTCTGTAGCTGCACGGCTCGTCAAAAGCGCGCATTCCCCATAAGGGAGGTCCAGACTGTCGGTGAAGAGTCCTTGTTCCACCGCCCACGTTTTGCGCAGTGCCACGTTGCAAGCTTCGCTGCTGGCAGGACGATTCTTCAGCCATAGACGAAAATTAGACGCCTGCCATTCCATCGCTTTCAGTTGTGCACTGGGTTGTTCCCAATCACTGGTGGGAGCTACATATCCCACCACCACGTCACGATCTTCAGTGCATTGTTGTTTCATGCGTTCGAGCCATTGCGGAGAAGCTGGAAGGCTGTGGGTTGTCACCACTACCACCCAAGGGGCACGTGCCGAGCGCACCCCGAGTGTCAGTGCTAGTTTGCGCGGATAGAGGTTGCGATGTGTAAGTGGCACAAAGGTGAAACGCAAATTCGGGTAGTCGTTTTGCAGTCGCTGCACGATGTTGCGCGTTTCGTCTTCACCGTCCGAAGCATCTGCCACCACCACCTCAAAGGGAAAAGTCGTTTCTTGCTGCAACCACAGTGGAAGATGGCGTTCCACCCACCAATCATCGTTTTCGGTGGCAAGGACTATCGACATCTCCGGACGCGTGGCGCGAGAGGACGGCTGTGCGTCAGCTATGCCCGCAGAGGGAGTCACGAAGGGAAGTGCCTCGTCCCTTTGTTGGCGCGCCAAACGTGTGAGTTTGCGAAAACTCCACGTGCGACACAGTCCATAGATCAGCGCACAACCGATGAAGAGTAGAGAAAAGAGGACAGAAATGATGATTTGCAACATAGAAGTCTACAGAGGAAGAGAGAAATGAGAAGGGCAGGAGAGCAAGCACGCTTGTAGAGTGAGCTAGGCAAGTTCAGCTAAAAAACTGTGCAGACTAGCCTTGTTGTCTGCGAAACTCAGCCACGGCAACGGCAGTGGCGATGGCAACATTCAAACTCTCGCTAGTGGGACGATGAGCAGGGAAACTAGGGATGAGTAAACGGCGATTCACCGTAGCTTCTACGTCAGCACTGATGCCTTTGCCCTCGTTGCCCATGACCAAAAACCCCAGAGTGGGGCAGGGGAGCCGCATAGATGTTGTCGCCATCTAAGAAAGTGCCGCACACAGCCACCTCGTTGGGCAGGCTTTCGAGCCATTGGGGCAAATCGACATACGACACTTTGACGCGGGCTATCGCGCCCATCGTGGCTTGCACCACTTTAGGGGCAAACACATCGGCAGTGTCGTGCGAGCACACCACGTGGTCGATGCCCCACCAGTCGGCAATGCGGACAATGGTGCCCAAGTTGCCAGGGTCTTGCACGCCATCGAGTGCCAGCACCATTTGTTGTTCGGTGGCAGCAGTCAGCGTCTTTGTTTCCACTGCTGGAGGCAGGTGGAAAAGCGCAAGCCCATGTCGTGGCGTCTTGAGCTGCGACATCTGTTCCAGTTCACGCTGGTTAATCACCACTATTTCCTCCACGCGCATCAGAAGTTGCTCCTCACAAGTATTGAGAAAGTCTTCTGTGGCACACAACAGCCGGCAGGAGAGCAAAGGCAGCAGTTCGCGCAGCACTTTTGCCCCTTCGGCAAGGAAGAGCCCCTCAGCGTCACGGTGTTTTTTTTGCGCCAATTGTCGAATCTGTTTGATGCGATTTTTGCCAATCATGTTGTTGCGTGGGAATTTAGATGAAAAAGATGTTGCAAAAGTACGCGCTTTTTCTGAAAAGAACTATCTTTGCAAATTAAAAATAGACTATCTTCGTGAAGTTCTTTGATATATCCTCATATATATATAGGTGCTGTGCGCAAATCAGGGCGTATCAGTGCTTTCTTTTGCTTTGCATCGCGGTGATATTGTCGTCTTGTTCTGCCACACGTTTTGTGCCCAAAGACCGATATTTGCTTTCTAGCGTGCAATTGCGCAGCGATCAGCCCGAGGTGGTGCCCTCCGACTTTCGCACCTATGTGCGACAAGAGCCCAATTCTCGTTGGCTCAGCACTGCCAAAGTGCCGTTGGGTATCTATTGTATGTCGGGCACCAACGAGAAGTGGTTGTTCAATCGCCTCATGCACCGCATCGGAGAAGCTCCCGTGGTCTATGATCCTGCCTTGATGGAGTATTCCCAAAGTTCCCTCACCTCTGCTCTTCGTGCTAAGGGTTATTTGCAGGCGACCGTGACCGTGGATTCCACGCTGAAAAACAACGAATGCACCTGCGCTACACCATGCACCCTCGCCAACGTGCCTATGTGGTCAATGTTTATCGCGAGTTTGACAACGAAGCAGTGCGTCAGGAGGTGGAGCGCGACTCTGCTGCCTCATTGCTCTACAAGGGTATGCCCCTCGATTTGGGAGTGCTCAACGAAGAAAGAGCCAGAATCGTGCATCGCTTGCAGAATGCTGGTTTTATGAACGTCAACAATGAGTTCATCTTCTTCACCGCCGACACCACCGCACAAAGTCATGCAGTCGATTTGACCATGCACGTCATGCTCCCTCCCAAGGCAGATGTCAGAGTGGGCTATCAGCGTTACCGCATTGGCAAAGTGACGGTGCAAGAAAATGTGTTGGATGAGGCTCCTGCCGACACCACTTATTATCGAAACATCTGCTTCGTGTCGCACGGCGGACAACAAATCAACCGCCGTGTCTATATGCGCCATCTCTTCATCGAGCCCGACAGTCTTTATCGAGATGTAGCGACACAATATTCTTACCAAAACTTGAACAGTTTAGGGGCAATCAGTTTCTCCACCATCCACTACACGTCACCCGAGGTGGGCGATAGCACCGTCGACGTCAATGTGTCGGTGCAGTTGGCAAAATCGCATGGCATCAGTTTTGACATCGAAGGCACCAACACGGCAGGCGATTTGGGAGGAGCAGCGTCTTTCACCTACACCCATCGCAATTTATTTAAGGGGGGAAAAATTTATCCCTCAAACTGCGTGGTGCCTACGAAACCATCAGCCGATTGCAGGGCTATGCCAACCAAGACTACATCGAATATGGTGCTGAGGCTGCACTGAGATTACCTTCTTTGACCCTCTCGTTTGGAGAGCGGATGTTTCGTTCCTATCGAGGCGTTACGGAGTTCTCCTTACTCTACAACTCTCAAAACCGTCCGGAATTCTATCGTCGCTTGCTCACCGGCACCTGGTCCACCATGTGGAATGCCCATCGCAAGCCCAACCTCCAGCACCGCTACGACATTGTTTCGCTCAACTATGTCTTCATGCCCTGGATTTCTTCCACCTTCCGCCGTGAATATCTAGAAGGCGACAATCCTCGTTATGCCGTCTTGCGCAATTCTTATGAGAATTTGTTCATCATGCGCTCCGCCTACGGCATCGTCTACAATTCGTTGCGCGGACGAAATGGAGGTTCGCTCAATCAAACCAATGGCTATCAAATCAAGGCAAATGTAGAAACGGCAGGTAATGTGCTCTATGGCGTGGCAAAGCTGCTCAATATGCGTCGCAATGCCAACAACGACTATGCCATCTTGAACATCCCTTTCTCGCAATATGTGAAGTTCGACTTCGACTATTCCAAGTCGTTCCGCCTCACAGAAGCCAGTTCGCTCGCTGCCCATGCCGCTTTGGGCGTCGCCATCCCCTATGGCAATTCCTCCGTCATCCCCTACGAAAAGCGCTATTTTTCTGGTGGTGCCAACTCCGTGCGCGGCTGGAATGTCCGCACCTTGGGACCTGGTGGCTATGTGGGACGCGATGGCAACATCGACTTCATCAACCAAACGGGTAACTTGAAGTTGGATCTCTCTGTGGAATATCGTGCCGCCCTCTTCTGGAAGTTTGAAGGAGCAGCCTTTGTCGATGCTGGCAATGTGTGGAGCACAAACACGCATTCCGATTTGACCAATGGACAATTTCATTTTAATACCTTCTATCGTCAAATCGCAGTGGCGTATGGTTTGGGCTTGAGATTAAATCTCAACTATTTCATCCTCCGTTTGGATGGAGGGTGTGAAAGCCATCAATCCAGCCGTGACGAGCGGTAGTGGACATTATCCCATCTTCTCTCCCAAGTTGTCGCGCGACTTAGCCCTCCACTTTGCTGTGGGCTTGCCTTTCTAAAGCGACATCCTCCCTCTTCGCCACTTCCTCGCTCTCCAGTGCTCGCTGCACATGGGAGGAGTGAGTGGTGACTTTTCTGCAGACGCATTCCGACAGATGAGCAGATTCATCCGAGTAGTCGAAAATAACAGCATGAGGCTGTGTCCCAGCATCTTGTCATTGCAATCATCTTCTTCAATAATACTATGAAATTTATCTGCTTCAGTAGCTGACTCCGCTGTTATTGACCCGGAATCACGTGGCACTGCCATTCTCATTGACGGGCATCAGCATCCGTGCTCAAACGCTATATGACGAGCAGCTATGGGCTCCCACCGATGCAAGATTGCACTATCATCGTCACCCACGATCCACCGGCCATCAAGGCTGTAGGACCGATGGCGATTACCTATCACCCGTCTGTCTTCACAGCGTGTGCGGGGGCATCGATCTTAACCCTTCATGACCAAAAAGATTCCGGCAGAACAAAGCAACTCACCGAACTCAATACTCCACTTTGAGGTGGGGCAGTTTCCGTATCCACACGCCATTTGCTGTTTTCGACTCCAACGATAACAGTAAGCTGTTCATCGAACTCATTCAGGCTGAGCCTACTGAGAAAAAGATGTTCCGGCAGTCCTGTTTGACACGGTGGACGCTTCACATAAGAATCAGAGGAGCCTCAAAAATGTCGGAGTTTCTTCAAAAAACGTGGAATTTTCCAAAAATGTAAGGGGAGAAAATTCAGAAAACATTAGGAGTTTTTCTACAAACGTGGGAGAAAAATCCCACGACACTTGATTGCCGACCCACCTTCTGTCATCACCGACGCGGGACAGTTCACCGACGACGCAGTTCCCTATGTGAAGGCGGTGTTAAAATACCTGGTCTCAGGCAACTACGACACCGATGTTGTGAAACGGACCTTATCCCAATATCTCCAGAATCGCATCTCCGAGTGGACGTGGACATTTGGCCGGGAATGTGCTCACTGCTGCAGCTTTGCGCACCTCACCCCTGTGACAGGCATTTGGTTGTGCATCTCGGTGCAGGCTCATCATCCCGACTTGCAGCGGCTGCCACGGTGCATGAAGCCGTTGCAGCTCTTCCTTTGACCCCAAAACCCACTGTCGAAGTGCTCCGTCGCACAGTGCCTTCCGAGTTGATGGAATTGCGCTAGTGTCATCGTTCGCAACGATTTTGGCACACTTCCCAAACCCACTGTCGAAGTGCTCCGTCGCACAGTGCCTTCCGAGTTGATGGAATTGCGCTAGTGTCATCGTTCGCAACGATTTTGGCACACTTCCAGCACAATAGAGCCCCTAGAAAGTGCACAAAACTCTAAGTAGCAACATTATTTTTGTACTCAATCTGTCGCTATTTGAGGTTTTTTGTGTAACTTTGTCGCCAAATCTGTGCCCTTTTCCTTAAGGGCAACACTAACGTTCTGAGAATAAAAACAATAAACACAATAGATAATGGCAGCATTACAAAAAATCAGAAGCAGTTCATGGATCATTGGTCTCATGGGTGTGGGCATGTTTCTTTTCATCCTCACCATGGTGCTCGACCAAAACACCTTGTCTGTGCTGAGAAATTCCAGCAACAACGCTGGTTCTGTGTATGGCAAGAGCCTTTCGCAGCAGGACTTCTATGAAATGGTCAATGAAGCTAGCGAGGCAGCAAAACTTCGATTCGGTGGTAACCTCACTGATGAGCAACAAGACCAAGTGCGCGACATGGTTTGGCAGCAATATGTCCAATTCCAACTCGTGAAGCACGAAGCTGATAAACTCGGTCTTGAAGTGACAGAGAAGGAAGTGGAGCAAGCTATCAAAGAAGGTACAGCTCAGGCTTTCCAAAATGTTCCTATGTTCATGGGACAAAGCGGACGTTTTGACTACACTGCTTTGCAAGAGTTCTTGAAACAAGCTAAGTCTATGCAAAGCCAACAAACTTCTCCCGAAGTGGCTGAGCAAGTGGCTATGATCAATAAGCTCTGGGCATACACCGAAAAGCAGTTGCGTCAAGAATTGTTGTTGAACAAGTACCAAACGCTCTTCATGACGTCTTTCACTTCGAACCCCGTAGCTGCAAAGATGCAATATGATGCTACTTCTGTGGCTTCTAGCGCTGAAGTGGCTGCGTTCCCTTATCGTGCCATTTCCGACAAGGATGTTAAGGTGACTGATGATGATTTGAAGGCTGCCTATAAGGCTCGCAAGGAAATCTTCCGTCTTGAAGGCGAAACTCGCGACATCAAGTACATCGACGTTGAAGTGATGGCTAGCGAAGCTGACCGTAAGGCGCTCGAAGGCGACATGCAAGCTCTTTATGAAAAGATGCAAGCTGGTGGCGACCTCGCTGCACTCGTCAATGCTTCAAAGAGTGTGATGCACTATGTGAACATCCCCCTCTCTGAAAACCTCTTCCCTACTGACGTAAAGGCAGAGTTGGACAAGATGGCTCCTGGACAGTTGAATGCCCCTCAATACAATGCACAAGACAACACGATGAATATCGTGAAACTTGTGGCGAAGACGCAATCTCCCGACTCTATCTTGTATCGTGTGATTCCTGCACAAGCTGCTGACGCTGCTGCATCTGCCACTCGTGCAGACTCTATGCTCAAGGCGCTCAACGGAGGTGCTAGCGTGGCTGAAGTTGCCAAGAAGGTTGGTGTGCCTAGCGATTCTATGTGGGTAACTCCTCAACAATTTGAAAGCCCTCAATTATCTGGCGACAACCTCAAGTTTGTGCAAACTTTGCTCAGCTCTCCCCTCAAGCAGTTCACCATCATGGACATGCAAGGTATGAAGGTGCTTGTACAAGTGCTCGACCGCAAGGCCATGAAGACAAAGTACAACGCTGCAGTGGTGAAGGTTCCTGTAGACTTCTCTAGAGCCACCTACGATGCGGCTGTGAGCAAGATGAATCGTTTCCTCGCTGCTAACCGCACTCTTGCTGATCTCGAAAAGAATGCAGCTAAGGAAGGTTATCGCGTGGTAGAACAAACCAACTTCCAAACTTCTGACCGCAATATCGGTGCCGATGGCATGTACAATCCTGGCGTTCGTGGTTCTAAAGTTGCCGTGAAGTGGGTGTTCGACGAAGCTAAGCCCGGGGAAATCTCAGGTCTTTACCAAGTCGGTGAAGCCAACAATCACCTCCTCGTGGTTGGTCTTTCTAAGGTGAACGACGAAGGTTACTACGCTTGGGACGACAAGCAAGTGAAAGACTATCTCACTGCTATCGTGAAGAGCGAGAAGAAGGCTGCAGTAGCAGCCCAAAAGTATGCTGGTGTGAAGACCATCGCTGAAGCAAAAGCCAAGGGTGCTATCGTGGAAAACCTCGAAAATGTCACCTTCGCTGGACTTGCTAACGTGGCTGCAGTAAGTGTACCTGATCCCGCTCTCACTGGCGCTATCACAGCTGCTAAGAAGGGTGCTACCACTCCTCTCGTAGTGGGTGCTGCTGGTGCTTACATCGCTCGCGTTACTGATCGCAAGAATATCTCTACCGAGAAGTTTGACGCTAAGACCGTGATGCAACAGCAACAACAAGCTATGATGCAACAATTGGGTCAATCTACAATGCAAGTGCTCCGTCAAAATGCTAAGGTGGAGGACAACCGCTACAAGTTCTAAACGAAGACACTGTGCATAGACACAGACTTATTATTTGATTTAACCCAAATCGGTCATTAGATCCTGAACAGATTTTGTTGGTTTGTTGAGCAAATGGCTTGTCGTTAGTTTGAAGGCGTAGCGGGCTACGTCGAGAACGAACGAGAAACGAGATGCCAACAAGAAAATAAAATATGACAGGAAGTAATCTTTTCCATTACGAGTAACGCTTTTACGGTCTAATGACCAATTTGGGTTTAACGGAGTTGAGAGTGATACCTCTCGACTCCGTTGCGCTATATGCCTATTTCTTTATGCAACTCTCTGAATTGATTCAGCTTTTTCAGCACCATCCTGGGGTGAAAGCCCTTGAGCGCTGTTGGACGGAACAGAGTCCCCTTGTCTTTCTCGACGGACTGCAGGGCTCTGCTGCCCCTGTCATGCTGCTGCCACTGCGCAGACGGCGCAAGGACTCTATATGGTGGTGATGAACGATGAGGAAGAAGCTGGATATTTCTATAATGATTTGCGACAACTCTTGGGTGATGCCGCTGTGCTCTTCCTTCCCTCGTCGTATCGTCGTGCCGTGAAATACGGCCACCGCGATGCTGCCAACGAGATTCTCCGTACAGATGTGTTGTCTAAGCTCACTCGCTTGATGGCGAAGTCGGAACAAGGAGACAAAAACTCAGCTCTGTTTGTCGTCACCTTCCCTGCTGCGTTGGCAGAAAAGGTGGCTTCGCCCAAGGCAATGGATGAACAAACGCTCACCCTCAGCGTGGGGCAAGAACAAGATGTCACTGTCTTTGTCAAGGCATTGGAAGAGTTAGGATTCAAACGCCGTGATTATGTCTACGAACCTGGAGAATATGCTCTCCGTGGTTCTATTCTCGACATCTTCAGTTTCGCTTCCGAATATCCTTTCCGTGTAGACTTCTTTGGGGACGACATCGAAAGCATCCGCACCTTTGAGGTGCAAACGCAGCTTTCGCAAGAGGTTTGTAGCACCATTAGCATTGTGCCCGATGTGGAGTCGGAGACCGCTGTCGGAAGTCTTGTGCCCATCACCGACTATTTGCCACCACACACCACCATTGTGGCTAAAGACTTGCCCTTTGTGGGAGAGGTCGTTAATCGCATCTTTGAAGAAGGTTTCGCTCAACAAGCGGTGGCAGAACAAGCGGCGACTTCCGAGATGGAGCTAGCTGAAGTGCACGAACGCTTCTCCGCAACTCACCAACTGGTGAAGGGAGATGCCCTATTGCGCGCCTTCGATGTTTTGCCACAGTGGGTCATAGCGAGCAATACCAAAAAAGCTACGGAAGAAGCTCTCGCCAAGAAATGGGTGAAGGTGGGATTTCATACCCGTGCCCAGCCCTTATTTCACAAGAAATTCGACCTCGTATTGGAGCAATTTGAGCGTCATGCAGCCGAGGGAGTACATACGTATGTGTTGGCAGATAGCGACAAACAGAATGAGCGTTTGCAAGACATCCTCACCGAACTCCAACAGCGCACGCGTAAGTCTGCATCAGCTGCCAGGACAGTGGCAGAGGGTGGTGATGATCGTGCAGCAGTTGCAGACGAAGCTGCGGAGCATTTCCCAAAACTCTTCACACCTGTGCACTTGACGCTCCATGCCGGTTTTGAAGACGAAACAGGAAAGATTGCACTCTTCACAGATCACCAGATTTTCGACCGTTTCCACAAATATGCGCTCCGTTCAGATCATGCGCGCAATGCGAAGATAGCTTTGACGCTTAAGGAAATCATGCTGTTTGAACCTGGAGACTATGTGGTGCACGTGGATCATGGTGTCGGACAATTCGCTGGTTTGGTGCGCATTCCTGGAGCCGATGGCGCAATGCAGGAGGTCATCAAAATCACCTATCAAAAGGGGGATGCCATCTTCGTGTCGATTCATGCTCTCCACAAGGTGTCGAAATACAAAGGCAAGGAGGGGGGAGCCTCCTCGTCTCTCTAGTTTGGGCACGGGAGCTTGGGAAAAGCTCAAGGGACGCACGAAGGAGAAGCTCAAAGACATAGCGCGCGACTTGATTTTGCTCTACAGTCGTCGCCGACAAGAGCAAGGTTTTGCCTTCTCTCCCGATGGTTTTATGCAGCACGAACTAGAAGGTTCGTTCCCCTACGAAGATACGCCCGACCAACTCAAGGTGACGCAGCAGGTGAAGGCAGACATGGAGCGTCCGCGTCCCATGGACCGTTTGGTGTGTGGTGATGTGGGCTTTGGAAAGACGGAAATTGCCGTGCGTGCTGCCTTCAAAGCCGCTGCCGACAGCAAGCAAGTGGCAGTGATGGTGCCTACCACCGTGTTGGCGCTCCAGCATTACAAGACCTTTGTCAAGCGTTTGAAGGATTTTCCCGTGAGAGTGGACTATCTCTCTCGCGCTCGCACCCCAGCCCAAACGAAGGCTTTGCTTAAGGACTTGGCAGAAGGAAAAATCGACATCGTGGTGGGTACGCACAAACTCATCGGAAAATCGGTGAAATTCAAAGACCTCGGACTGCTCATCATCGATGAAGAACAGAAATTTGGTGTGAGTGTCAAGGAGAAGCTCCGCCAACTCAAGGTGAATGTCGACACCCTCACCATGTCTGCCACACCGATTCCCCGAACGCTCCAATTTCTCTCATGGGCGCACGCGATTTGAGCGTGATCAACACACCTCCACCCAGCCGACATCCCATTCAGACGGAGATTCACACCTTCGGACATGAGATCATTGCCGATGCCATCAACTTTGAACTGAGTCGAAATGGACAGGTATATATCGTGACGCATCGCATCTCCTCGTTGAGCAACATAGAGTCGCTCATTCGTAAGCACGTGCCCGACGCTAGAGTGGTGGTGGGACATGGGCAGATGGAGCCCTCGAAGTTGGAACAGGTGATTGTGGACTTTGTGAATCATGAATATGATGTCCTACTTTCAACAACCATCATTGAGAACGGTATAGACGTACCTAACGCTAACACTATTCTCATCGACAATGCTCACCACTTCGGTCTCTCCGATCTCCACCAGATGCGTGGTAGAGTAGGGCGCGGCAGTCGCAAGGCCTTCTGTTATCTCATGGCACCGCCTTTGAGTTTGTTGCCCGATGACAGCCGCCGCCGTTTGCAAGCCATTGAGAACTTCTCCGACTTGGGCAGCGGTATCCATATTGCGATGCAGGATCTTGACATTCGCGGAGCTGGAAATCTCCTAGGTGCCGAACAGAGTGGCTTTGTGGCTGACTTGGGTTATGAGACTTATCAGAAGATTCTTGCCGAAGCTGTGGCTGAACTAAAGAATGAGGAGTTCGGCGAACTCTTTGCAGAGGAACTGGCGCAACAAAATTCTGCTGAGCTTGGTGATAGTTTTGTGGCAGAATGCAACGTGGATTGCGACCTTCGTGCCTATTTCCCTGAAACTTATGTGCCTGGTGCTAGCGAGCGCATGCTGCTCTATCGTGAGTTGGATGGGCTGTCGAGTGATGATGAAATCACTGCTTTCCGTAAACGACTGCAAGACCGTTTTGGTGCTCTTCCTGACGAAGCCGAGGAACTCCTTCGCGTGGTGCCCTTGCGTCGCTTAGGGCGTCGTTGCGGTGCCGAACGTTTGGTGCTTAAAGCCGGTAATATGACTCTCTATTTTGTGCCCAATGCTGAGAGTGCTTTCTACAAAAGCCAAGTGTTCCAGCGTATGATCGATTTTGCGCTCCATCCTGCGCAGATGCGTCGTTGCGAACTTGGCGAAAAGAAAGGCAAGCGCTTCCTTCGCATCAAGCAGGTGCCCAGTGTAGAAGCCGCTGTGAAGGTGCTCGAACATCTCGTCAAACCTGCGGTTCCGTCCTAAATCCTATCCATTATCTTGTTTCTTTGCGAGGTACACTTCCTGTGTATCTCGCTTTTTTTTGAGAAAAAATCAAGAAACATTGTTTGTTTTCGGAATTATCCCTATATTCGTAGTCACAAACCCGTGCTATAATTCATAGCCTATAGCAGAACCCTTACTCAAATACCATTACCATGTCACAAACAACACCTTTCTATCATGCCAATGCTTGGTGGCTTATCTTCAGAAGCCGACTTATGCATTCACAAAGGCAGACATCCTTCGCTTTGTCGCGGAGAATGGCATCCGAATGGTCAACTTTCTCTATCCCGGAGGAGATGGTCGTTTGAAGACACTCAACTTTGTCATCACCGACTACGCCTATCTTGATACGGTGCTCACCTGTGGTGAGCGCGTAGATGGCTCTAGTCTTTTCCGTTTCATCGAAGCTGGCAGCAGCGACCTATATGTGGTGCCTCGTTTCTCCACAGCTTTTGTAGATCCCTTTGCAGAAATCCCCACACTTTGCATGCTTTGCTCCTATTTCGACAAAGATGGTCAACCACTTTCTTCGTCTCCCGAGCAAACTTTGGTCAAAGCCGCACGCGCTTTCACGGAGACTACTGGCTTGGAGTTTGAGGCTATGGGAGAACTCGAGTACTATGTCATCAAACCCAACGAAGAGCGCTATCCTGCTGTTGACCAACGTGCGTATCATGAATCGGCACCTTTCGCCAAAACCAATGATTTCCGCGTGAAATGCATGGACTATATTGCACGTGCTGGTGGACAAATTAAGTATGGACACTCTGAGGTGGGCAACTTCGTGCAGGACGATTTGGTGTACGAACAAGGAGAAATTGAATTCCTCCCTGTACCTGTGTGCCAAGCTGCCGACCAACTTGTTGTTGCCAAGTGGATCATTCGCAATTTGGCTTACCAAGAAGGCCTAGATGTCACCTTTGCGCCAAAGATCACCACGGGCAAGGCGGGCTCAGGATTGCACATTCACATGCGCATCATGCAGGAAGGTCACAACAAGATGTTGGGCAGCGATGGCAAGTTGAGCAGTGAGGCACGACGCATGATCGCAGGGCTTATTGATCTCGCACCAAGTCTTACGGCTTTCGGCAACAAGAACCCAACGTCCTACTTCCGTTTGGTGCCCCATCAAGAAGCACCTACCAACGTGTGCTGGGGCGACCGCAACCGTTCTGTGCTCATTCGTGTACCGCTCGGATGGACTGCCAAAACAGATATGTGCCGTTTGGCAAATCCGCTGGAACCACAGCAAATGTTGATACGTCTCTCAAACAAACGGTGGAAATCAGAAATGGCGATGGTTCCGCCGACGTGTACCAGCTCCTTGCAGGCATCTGCGTAGCTGCTCGTCATGGATTTGAGATGCCCGATGCCCTTGAAGTGGCAGATCGCACGTATGTTGATGTCAACATCCACGCAGCTGAGCATGCCGAACGCCTGCAAGGCCTTGCCACCTTGCCCGACAGCTGCGTGGCTTCTGCCGAGTGTCTGTTGGCACAACGCGAAGTCTACGAAGCGCAAGGCGTGTTCTCGCCTGCCATGATTGACGGTATTGCCAAAGAACTCCGCGACTTCGACGACCTCACTTTGCGTGCTGACCTCGAAGGTCAGCCCAGAGAAATGGCGCGCCTTGTTGAGCAATTCTTCCATTGCGGATAAGATAACTCTTCCCATAAGACGGGATTTAGCTGAGCTACTCTTTCTCTCTCTACATTCTCTCCGAACATTGCATCGTCTTTGTTCGGAGATTTTGTTTTGCCACTAAATGCAATAAGCAACTCAAAAGAGCACAAAGAAAAGCGTCCTCGCGAAATGTTGATTCGCGAGGACGCTTTATGCAATAAATGGGATGGTGCAGGTGATTATTTCACCACAATCTTACCATTTTGGATGAGGACACCGTGTTGTGTCTTTCAACTTTGCGGCCAGTGAGGTCGTAAACTTCGCCAGTATTTTCAGCCTTGTCGGCAGTAATGGTGGCAACACCGGTGAGCAAGCGTTTTTCAGAAACGAAGTTCTTAGCCACGTTGTTGGGGTCGAGAGCGATAGACTCCTTACCGTTACCGTGAGCAATGGTCATATAGTAACCATTCTTTACGAGTTCTGAAGGAATGGAGAAGCTGAATGTGTTGGATACGCGCACCAAATTGCCCTTGAGATCATAGACCTTGAAGCCTACAGCACCCTTACCGCTTTTGCGGTCTACGGTGATGTTGTTGCCACTGATCTTAGTTTCGTAGACCTTAGCTTCGTTGTCGTTGGTGTAATCCAACACGAAACCAACGTCACCTACTTCCTTAGCATCGCCAGGTGTGGCGTCGGGAGAAGTCGCTACGCGGAAAGCTCCCTTAGGTGCACCAGGATAGATGGCAGGAAGTTTCTCGGTACGCTCGTCGATGAAGAAGATACCAGGGTGAGCCTTGGGATATTGCTTCATGTGAGCGATGGCTTTGTTGATGTCAGCTTGGGTGGTGGTGAACCAGTTGTCGTGGTAGTCACCGGTGTTGTGGTTCTTCACAGGCTTGAAAAAGCCATAGAATTGGAAGAACTCGCTGAGGTCTTCTTGTGCCACATCGGAGCAAACCATAGCAAAGCGGAGATAGTTTTCAAGACCGCTGATAGGTTGGCTTGCGTTGGTGGAGTAGCGCATAGGAGTCTTGCGCAGACGTGCAAACACTTCGGGGAAGAAGTTGGGATGGTGTCCTTGCAATTGATAGTACAGCCAGAGTTGGAAATACAAGCGTGAGCGCATCCAAATCTCATACTCATCGCGGAACTGACCTTTGTGGAAAGACTCAATGGGGTTAGAGAGCGGACGACCACGCCCCACGTTGCTACCACGGAACCATGAGTACACTTGTGAGAAGAAGTTCACAGACATTTCTGTGTCACCCGCCATGTTGATGGCCTTTTGATGGATGTGACCAGTTTCGTGAGCCACAACCCAGATGGGAGCACCTTCGTCGTTTTCCCAGCCCTTGGTAAACTTTGCCTGGTTGAGGTAGTCGCCTGTGCCAGGATAGTAAGTACCGTAGGTAGAAGCGTAGGGGTTGCCGGTAGAAGAGGCAGAAGCCGAGAGCATGCAGTTGAAGCGATCGAGATATTCATTGATACCCATGAGGTCGTGTTCCACTTTCACGAGGGTGTCCCAGCGTTGGAGTACACCCTGAATGCCGGCAGCTACACCGTCTGCGTAGACGAAGCTAGAGCCGCCCTTCAAACCTTGAATGCCTTCTTGGTGTTGTTGCTTCACACCGTCCAAGTGCATGTTGAACTGATAGTATTGGTTCTTCATGTGGAGGATGGGATCTTTGAAGAGCTTCTTAGCCATTTCTTCAAAATCCTTGTTGGTGTGGCCGCGCGTGATGTCGAAGTAGCCATTGACACGTCCGCCTTCGATGTGGATGGGGAGTGAAGGAATAGCTGCCAACTTCACGCTAGGATTGGTGATGCGATAGTCGATGAAAAGATGACCTTCGACGTCGGAGATGATGGTGTTGAAGCCAGCCTTCAAATCGTAGGAGGTTCCGTTCACATCCATGTTGTTGCATACCATGGCTCTGAGGCTAGTGTTGGCCTTCATGCTGGTGGCACCAACGAAAATTAACAACTGTTCGCCACGCTTCACGCTGATACCAGTGGGACCTGTTTGAGGGCTGAACTGATAACCTGTGCCCACGTATTGGTCATCATTCCACTTGGTGGGATCGGAGTAGGGCTTATAGTCGTAGAAACGGAATTCCTTTTCGCGGTAAGACCAAGAATTGTTCTTCACCTTGAGCACCATGTCGGTGAGTACTGCAGGGAATTCTTCGGGAGCACCAGACTTACCCGTGAATTCGGTGGTGCCAACCTTCTTGAGCTCCGCTTTCAACTGATCGTCGGTGAGCGATTTGTATTCGTCTTTCAGTTCGGTGAAAGCGAGATCGTTGAAAAACTTCTTGAGGACGTTGTTGTAGCTGGTACGGTATTGGTTCAAAAATTTAGATTCCACGCCTTGAGTGCGTGCGGTTGCCAATTCTGCTTCATCCACCTTGGCAGGGATGAAATACCACTCAGAGGCGGGATCGTTTTCATACCAGCTGAGGAGGAGCTTAGAGCCACCATTGATGTTGAAACCTACACTACCTTGGTCTTTGATGTAGTATGAGGGCACATAAAGGTTGCCAGTAGATTTTGGAGTGAAGCTAGACTTCGTGCCGCCCGTCTGATAGTTTTGACTAGCCGAACTACCTACGCTGATGATGTAGCGTTGGTTGAGGGCATTTGGATTTGGTATTTACCGTTGACATTGGTGAGATACCAGATTTGAGAGTAGTCTTTGTCGTCGTGTGGCGCACCTGTGATGCTAGGAGTTGTGACACTACCAGCGGCATTTAGGTTGAGACCGATGTTGCGGAGGAAGAACCATCCTTCTTTTGGCTCACTAGCACCAATGACTTTGCTCGCATTTTCACGAATTTGAGTGTCGGTGACGCTAGGTTCTGCTTCGAGTTCCCAGTCCGAACCCTGGTCTGGCGTACCTTTGCGGTTTGCATGCCAACCTGCCATGTTGTGGCTGGGGTCTTCGTTGAGACTGGTCTTATCGCCGGCGTTGCTATAGTTGATGTCCTTATACTTTTCTGGCTCTTTTGTCCAGGAGATAGTGACATAGTTGGTCGAAGCACTCTCACTGGCATTGCCTCCACTGTAGAAGATGCTCAAGGGGAACATCGCGTTCTTTGTGATATGAGGTTTTTCGGTGAGATAGTTCAGATCGAGAGCACTACGCAGGGTGAAGCGATCGCCCATAGGAGCGATGATCCAGAGCTGGCTAAACGCACTCTTACCTGTGCGCTTTGTAGCACCGGTAACTGCATTGTTGCTGGCATTGACCGTGGCATAATAACCCGAGCGGCGGTTTTTCAAGCGAAAAACGCCCCCCTTTTTCAAGAGCGCATCGACTGTTGCCTTGTTGGCAAAGGTCGAAACGGGAACCGCTGCTCCCGAGAGAAGGAAAGCGGAGAGGAGAAGTTTAGCAGAAAATTTCATTAAATGGGGTTGTTTGTTTCGAACGAAAATTCTCATTGTCAAGAACCCACCAGCAACCATCGCGTAGCAAGCAGGAGTTCGGCACCATTATGTTGAGGAAAACCTCTATGCTGGGCGTTGCGTCGCGCCATGTCTGTGTCTTAACAACATTTGGTTTGCGGGTTTTGACGAGCTGTCAAAAGAAAAAGAGCAATGATGGTTCTACTGTATCGCATGGTGGCGAAACTTACATCAAGCCTTTGAAAGGCAAAAGTAATGATTCTCCTTGATTTGTGCAAGTAGAGTTGACATTTTTAGCAGTCGAAATGCTACATTCTGCATGACTACTCATCTTTTTGTTGATTTTGATGCAGAAAAGGCGGAAGTTCGTCGTTGAACTTCCGTCTTTTTCGTGCTATTGTTTACTTTCCGTCTAGAAAGTAGACCTTTATCAGGAGAGAAATTAGTTTTCTTCTTCCACTTCGGGTGCGATGAGCTTGTAGCCCTTACCGTGGATGTTGATGATTTGCACATCGGGATCGCCAGTGAGGTGCTTACGGAGCTTAGTGATATAAACGTCCATAGAGCGAGCGTTGAAGTAGTTATCGTCGATCCAAATCTTCTTGAGAGCGTAGTCGCGCTGCAAGATTTCGTTCATGTGTGCGCAGAGCAAACCGAGAAGTTCGCTTTCCTTGGTGGTCAGCTTCTTGGTTTCACCATTTTGGGTGAGGGTTTGCTTTTGGGCATCGAAGAAGAAGAGCCAATTTGGTATTGTGTGCGTTCGCGGTTGCGCTTTCCACGCACGCGGCGCAAGATTGCTTCAATGCGGAAGGTCAATTCTTCCATAGAGAAGGGCTTAGTGAGGTAGTCGTCTGCACCAATCTTGAAGCCTTCAAAGACATCTTCCTTGAGCGTTTTGGCAGTCAAGAACACGATGGGCACTTCTGAGTTGGTCATGCGGATTTCCTTCGCCAAGGTGAAGCCGTCTTTCTTGGGCATCATTACGTCGAAGACGCAAAGATTGTATTTGCTACGCAAGAATTCGCGATAGCCTTCTTCACCGTCGCTGCACAGCACGGTGTCGTAGCCCTTGGCTTGAAGATATTCGCGGAGGAGCATACCGAGGTTTTCGTCGTCCTCACAAAGCAGGATTCTCATTTTTCCGTCCAGTGTCATAGTCGTATGGTTTTAATTTGGTGAATAAATGCGAGTGTGTTGTGACATAGAGGTCACAGGGTGGAGTCTTTGTCCACCAGTTGAATTTAAATTGTTGTAGCGAGTGTAAGTTTTTGTATTGACAAGCGCGAAGTTTGCGCTCCGTCTAGCGTGCCCCAATAGGTTTAGGGGCTGAGCAGTGGGATGGTAATGGTGAAGGTGGTGCCTTTGCCATATTCGCTGTCCACGGTGATGGTTCCGTTGTGGGCTTTCACCACGCCTGCCACATAGGCAAGTCCGATGCCCACGCCGCGCACATTGTGCACATTACCCGTGTGTACGCGGTAGAATCGTTCAAATGCGTTTCAGATTCTCTTTCTTAATACCAAGTCCGTTATCAGAAATACTTATTTTCAGCGCCTTTCCTTCGTTGCGCGTGCTCACCACCAAGTGAGGGGCAACGTCGGGGCGACTGTATTTAAGGGCATTTTCGAGGAGATTGTTGATCAAGTTGGTGAAGTGCATGGAGTCCGCCAAAATGATAGGGTCTTCTGCTTCGAGTTGGGTTTCCAACTCTCCCCCTGCCGCTTCCACCTTTAGTTGGAAGGTTGATGCCACTTCTGCCACCACGACATCGGCATCAAGTTCGTCAAACTTGAAATTGGCAGCTTGTGCGTTGTCAAACATGGAGAGTTGCAGCACTTTTTCCACCAGCAAGCGTAAACGCTTGGTCTCGTCGGCAATAACTTTGTAGTTGCGTCGCAAAGAGGCTTCGCTGAATTGCACACTCTCGTCCGACAACATTTGCGAAACCAGCGAAATCGAGGCGATGGGTGTCTTGAGCTCGTGGGTCATGTTGTTGATGAAATCCGTCTTCATCTGCGAGAGTCTCTTTTGTCGGAAGAAACTGTAGATGGTGAAGATGAAGATGCCCAGCACCAAGATGCTGAAGATGATGGAGGGTAGCGCAAACTTGATGGAACTTCTGACATAATCGTTGGCTCCAGGGAATCGCACTTTCAGAAATCCCATGTGCGCTGGTGATCCATGCTCGAAGATGGGTTCCCGATAGACCGCCTCATCGGCTGATGTGTGAAAGTCGGGGCAGCGTTCCACTTCTCTGCCATCGACTGTGAGCACTTGGAAGTGATAGCCCACCTTGCGCAGGTCAATGCCGTTGTGTTGAAGTTCTGTTTTGAGGGCATTGTCCACGTCCGTTCGACGGATGCGCTGTTCTAATGGTCGGTCTTCGGGTAAATAGAGACTCTTATAGATAACCTCATTGAGTAGTTCTTTCTGGTGTAGCAGCTTTTGTCGCGTCTTCTCGCTCATCATCGAGGAGAGCGGAGCATTTTCCGACAAGCGAATCGGAGTGGGGTAGGTGGCACCGTTGACGGTGGCGTCACTGTCGGCATCTGCTCTCTTGAGCGCCTCTGCAGTTTCTGCTGCAGCCATCTGTTGGCGGTGCATGCTCTCGTTGGCTAGTAATTCCTTTTCGAGATTGTTTTGCACCTCTTGGAGTTCCAAATTGCGAGCCGCTTGATATAGGGCGCGTTTGACATTTTCGTCAAACTGCTTCTGGCGCGATTCCACCATCTCCCTTAGATAGTAGAACTGCGTGCCAATGAGTGCAAGAAGTGCAATACCCATGGCAATAGCAATGCTCCAAATGGTACTCTTTTTCATACATGCAAAAATAGTGTATTTAATGCAAGAAACCTATTCTAATACTTTTGAATATTTATCTTATCAATGATTTTAACATAGATTTCTAGTTGTGGTTATCATACTATACATTAAAGTGTCTATAAAGAAATTTGGTTTGCTGGGAAACTATTTGCATCTTTGCTCAATTTTGTGGTTGTGCAAACGTGCGAAAAATGATTTCTGGTAATCTTTGTTCATCTTCCTGTGCGCGATTTTCCGATGTTTGAAATCAGGCATTTTGGAGATTTCCAAAAGGATGATGCGTAATCTGGAAAGAGATATTCGTAAGAAAACTATTTCTATTTTAGGGAGGTGCTGTTTAAATCCTATTGTTGATAGTTTTTTATGTTTTTATATCCTTTTCTTTTCGCATTTATTTTCGCAACTTCCTTTACCTTATAAAATAGGTTTTCGTCATTGCCACCATAATCAAGGTGGTGAGCGATTCGGATGTCAGAAATTTCTATTTCGTCTTCGCATCTTTTTATTGCTCAACATTAGTGGGATATTTCGGCGGAAATTAGCTTTTCAGAAAACTAAGGCGATGTAGGAACAAAAAAGTCGGACGTTTTCGGAAAAACGTGGGAGTTTTTTCCAAAAACGTGGGAGATTTTCTGAGAAATGTCGGAGATTTTTCGGAAATGTCCGACATTCGTGGCTGTGCAGTCGTGAAGGTGTTTTTAGATGGATTGATTGTTCGCGCTGAAGGGTGAGATTTCAATGTACTTTCTTTGTTCTGCACTTCATTGAGCGTAAGCACGAAATGTATCATTCAGAGAAATGAAGCAAGTAATTAAGCGGAATGAGGAGTTTATTAAAGAGTAATGATGTTTTTAGTAAAGAGGTATGACACAGAAAAAGTTGGTTGTGAAACGGCTCATGTCCAACCAGAAAAATATAAATGCTTAGAATCGAGTGATTTCAAAAAGAAATAAGGTTGTAGTCGCTCGAAATCCTTATCGGTGAAGGCGGCATTTCCGCGCAAATCTTCCCAGTCGCGCAAAGGTCCGATGCGTTGTCGATAGTGCATGATGGCTTTCACCTGTTCGTAGTTGAGATAAGGATGCTGCAGGAGTTCTTTGAAGGTGGCACGATTCACAGCGATGCGGTGAACTGTGGGGTGGGGAGCAAGAGTGACATAGCGGTCGATGTCGTGGGGCAATCGGTCGATGTCGTGAAGTTGTGCGGTGGAGACGAAGCCACCAAGTCGTTGTCGATAGCTCACGATGGCTTGGGCGTAGGCACGTCCCACCCCAGGCACTCGCTGCCACTGCGTAGTGTCGGCAGCATTAGCATCCAGCTGCGCTCCTTTGGCGAGCTTTTGCGGACGGCTGCGCACAAGGCTGTCGTAGCGTGCTTGTTGTGCCGCACGCTGTGCCGCGCGTGCAGCTTTCTCCGCTTCCCATTGGGCATGCTGCGCTTGGTAGGCACGTTCGCGCTCCTCGCGTGCCCATTGTCGTGCTTTGCGTTCGGCTGCCCATTTTTCCACACGCGCCAGCGAATCGCGCAACCGTTGTTGCTCAAATGCCACAATTTCCTGTTGTTCTGCTGGGGAAGTGGACACAGCCTTTGTGGGATCGGAGGAAGAAAAAAGGGGAAGTATCCATATTTTCACTGCTGCCACGAGCACCAGTGCCATGGCGAGAGCGAGCCACCCTTGTTGGGTGCGGGTAGTGGTAGGGGAATTCTTTTTCATAGAGACGACATCGGTATGGAGTGTGTGAGAAAGCATCATCCCAGCAGGCGCAGTGCATGATTACACCTTGGAAATCGTGCTAGGACCTCTAGCTTAAACCCCAATCGGTCATTAGACCGTAAAAGCGCTACTGGTAATGGAAAAGATTACTTCCTGACCTCTTTTTTTCTTGTTGGCATCTTGTCTTTCGTTCGTTCTCGCCGTAGCCCGCTACGCCTTCGAGCCAACGATAAACAATCTGCTCAACAAACCAATAAGGGTTAAAAGGTTGCCGCAAAGTTACTATTTTTCGAGAAAGAAAAGGCATTCACGCCTTGAAAATCACAGAAAAGGGTAGAATGTGGGTGTATTCTCCCCTCATCTCGAAATAAATCGCTACCTTTGCAGCCGATTTTAAGGGGGTGCCCCGATAACTACGGAGCTGAGAATACACCCTTATAAACTGAACCGGATAATGCCGGCGTAGTAATTAAAATAGTTTCTAATGAGAAAAACCATTCTCCTGAGCTGCTTTGCGGCAGCTTTGGTGGCATCTGCCCAAAAGGCGGATACCACTCGCACGAAACATTTGGGCGAAGCTCAAGTAGTGACCAATCGTGCTACCAACAAAACCCCTCTCGCCTTTTCAAACCTCGACAAGAAAGCGATAGAAAAGGTGAATTTCGGGCAAGACATCCCCTTTCTTCTTTCTACGCTCCCCAATGTGGTGACTACCTCCGATGCCGGCACTGGCATTGGCTACACCAGCTTGCGCGTGCGTGGCACCGTGGGCGAGCGCATCAATGTGACCAACAACGGCATTCCCCTCAACGACCCTGAGGCGCACACCTTCTACTGGGTGGACACGCCCGACTTGGTGTCGTCGGTCAATGACATTCAGCTCCAACGCGGTGTGGGCACCTCCACCAATGGTGCGGCTGCTTTTGGCGCGAGTGTGAACATGACCACCGACCGCTTGAGTGCTTCGCCTTATGCCTTGTATGCTGGTTCATTTGGATCGTTCAATACCACCAAAAATACCGTGAAGGCTGGTACGGGATTGTTTGCCAATCATTGGACTTTTGATGCCCGTCTGTCTTATCTCTCTTCCGAAGGCTATCGCGACCGCAGTTCTGCTCGCTTGGGTTCCTATTTCGCTCAGTTAGCTTACATCAACGAAGGAACGACTTTGAAACTCATCGCCTTTGGTGGTAAGGAGCGCACCTACCATGCGTGGGACGGTATCAGCCGTGAGCAGCTCAAGACCAACCGCATCTACAACCCTAACGGATATATCAAGGCGACAAAATCTTTCTACGATAATCAGATTGACTACTATTTCCAACAGCACGCTCAAGCCCTGCTCACGCAGCGTATCGACGAGCATTGGAATTTCAACGCAGCTTTGCACTACACCTATGGCTTTGGTTACTATGAGGAATATAAAAATGGTAAGAAACTGAAGAGTTTCGGACTGAAGCCTTTTGTGCTCAATGGAAAGGAAATCGCAAAAACTGACATCGTGCGTCGCAAGAACCTTGAAGGTAACTTCGGCGGTGCCATCACTTCTCTGGAATATAAGGATGGTGGCTTCGATTTCACTTTTGGACAAGCGCTCAATTACTTCAGCAATGACCACTTTGGTGAAGTGCATTGGGTGAAGGACTATGTGGGCACGCTCGACACGAAACGTAGATATTACGACAACACGGGTAAGAAGTTGGACTACAACATCTTTGCACGTGCCAATTATAAGCTCTTCAATCAGCTCAACCTCTTTGCCGACCTCCAATATCGCAACATCGATTACCGCATCGACGGTACGTCGGACAAGAAGGCGGTGCACGACACCAACGAGGAGTTCCACTTCTTCAACCCCAAAGTGGGTGCCACTTGGCTCATCGCTCCCAACCAGCAGGCTTATGCTTCGCTCAGTGTGGCGCATCGCGAACCAACGCGCAACAACTACGAGAAGGAGTTTGACAATGCGCACTCTCCTCTGGCGGAACGTCTCATGGACTATGAGGTGGGCTATCGCATCGCTAACCGCACTTGGGAAGCCTCTGTGGGTGGTTACTTCATGGACTACAAGAACCAGTTTGTGCTCAACGGACGTTTGAACGACATTGGCGAAGCGGTGTCTGAAAATGTGGCGAAGAGCTACCGCATGGGTGTGGAGTTGGCTGGTGCTTGGAAGCCCAATCAGCACTTCCGCTGGGATGTCAATGTGTCGTTGAGCGAGAATAAAATCAAGGACTACACGCCTTATCTCCCCGATGCCAGCTGGGAAAAGTCTGTGGCTCTGCCCACCAAGAGCAGTACTACGATTTCTTTCTCTCCTGCTGTCGTGGCGAATAGCATTCTTGCCTACAACTACAAAGGATTTGCCGCTAGTTTGACCTCACAATATGTGGGCAGTCAATATCTCGACAACCTGGAAATGAAGGAAAACTCGCTCGATGCCTACTTTGTGTCGCACCTCAATGCGAGCTACACCTTCAAACTCCGTGGTTTCAAGGAAATCACCGTGGGAGGCACTATCTATAATCTCCTCGACACGATGTATGAAACTAATGGATACTCACAATCCTATTTGAGTGCTACCAACGAAATCATGAGCGATCCTCGCTTCTATCCCATGGCAGGTCGCAACTTCATGGTCAATCTCTCCTTGAAGTTCTAGTAGCCCTCTGTTGGTGCCGTCAGGTTCTCGCACGCTACGGCAAGGATTTCCTGATATGGCACGCGAATTGTCTGACGCACTGCCACTTGTTGCTGTCGATGATAGTGACAAGTGGCAGTCGTTTTCTTTTTCGTCTCTAAGATATGACCAGCTTTTCTGAATTTCTCCTCTTCTTCTCGCCCGACAATGTGGTGAATGGCGCACTGGTGCTCTTGGGCACGCTTTTGGGCATCCCTTATGTCTATTTGCAATACAAAGCAAGCCCGAAGTTTTGGGTAGCCTCTGCGCTCAATGCCTTGCCATTTATCTATGTCAATTTTGTGCAAGGCAACTTTGCTACAGCTGGACTTTGTTTATTATCTGCTCGTCGCAGTGCAAGCCATCTTCTTCAAGCACGAGGAGGTAACCGAAGAGGGTGTGTTTCTCATTTATACAACGCCGCGCCGGAAATATCTTCCCTTGTTGCTGATTTCTACACTATTACTATTGTTATTCTACGGCTTTTTAAGACATGTGCAACAGTTGCTTGGGCATTCCTTCCTGGGGATTTCAGTGGCAGTGCCGAAAACTCCGTTGCTCGATGCCTTTGCCACCTCCTTAAGTTGCACTGGGATGTGGCTCATTTCTCGCAAATATATGGAGCATTGGCTCATTTGGATCGTCGTGAATCTGGGCTATGTGGGGATGTACGTGATGCAACTCAATTATTTCTGGGCTGGGCTCTTTTTCCTCTATCTCGTGATGTCTGTGGTGGGTTGGCTGGAGTGGAGAAAGCTCCACCAGCAACAACAGGTGGCAGCATAGCACATGGACTAGTGGCTATTCTTTGTACTCTTTTTCTCACCTTCTAGCGTTGACTAGTTATGACCGTAATTCTTGCTTCTGGGCTCTTCCCTACGACAGAGCGTGCCTTGCAATACCTGCGTGAGGCAGACTTTATCGCTTGTTGCGATGGCGCTGCCAATGCTTGTGTGGCTGCGGGCTTCCTTCCTGATGTCATTGTGGGCGATGGCGATTCGATAGCTCCCGAAGTGGCAACTTCTTTTGCTGATCGCATCGTGCGCATTGCCGAACAGGAGACCAATGATCTCTCCAAGACTTTTCACCACTGTCTCAAGTTGGGACGTCGCGATGAGTATGTGATCCTCGGGGCTACGGGTAAGCGTGAAGACCATGCCTTGGCAAATCTAGCTTTGCTCATGGACTATGCTGAGGAACACCGTGAGGTGATCATGGTGAGCGACTTTGGCACCTTCTATCCTTGCTACGACACCAAGCGTCTGACGGTGGATGTGGGGCAGGAAGTCTCGATTTGGAATTTCGGTGCAAGTTATTTCTCTGCCGAGGGCTTGCAATATCCCCTCTATGATTTCACTAAACTCTGGCAGGGCACGCTGAATGTGGCGACTCGTCCCGACATTGCTGTGCATGCCAAAGGCACTTTCTTACTCTATGTTGCGCAGCCGGACTAAGATTGCAGCGTATATAGTACTTTCTCAACGCTCCTCTCTGCCCTTATTTGGGGGTAGGCGATGAGCCTTATCTCTATACTTTCTATACTATGTTTCACAGTAAGCCCCATTGTTCTTGTTTGTGTGCGATTGACCACAATAAGAACCTTGGGGCTTTCTTTCTTTTGGAGAAGCTCAGTCTTTATCTGTGATCTTTTTCTTTGTCTATATTGTCTAGCGTCCAGACAATGATAATAACCTACTTTCCAATCGCTCGAACGTATAGTTGTTGCACTCCCCACAGAACGACAAATAATAGGTTGTTAGTCCTACTATTCTACGATTCCATAGGTCATATTTGTCTCTTGCATCCTGTCAATTCTTTCCAATCTTGCAAACATTGGAAAGAATTATATTGTGGATTTACTTTGGGGATAGGTGATATTCTTCTCTTGAACAGTAGAATCAATAAAAGCTGTCTCATGATGATGGCCATCATTATCTTCGTTATTGACACGAATACTTTCTTGGAAAATAAGCTCTACTCCTTTTTCTCCAATGCGATTGCGAAAATGTACCAATTCAGAAGAAGCACAAGGTGCATTAGGTATGAACTCTTGCATACCACAAAAGTATTGGTAATAAGTATTTTCACTCCATTGTTCCACAACGGATTCATCGGAGAGATTACGAAGGTGTTTGAGAATCAACAAGCCACACATCAGACGAATGGGTTTAGCAAGGCGACCATCATGCTGACAATACAGAGGTGAGAAGGCGGTATCAAATTTTGCCCAATCGATTTTATCGGCTAGTTTGTAGAGTGGGTGAGATTGGTTCAGCATATCGGATAAATTGCTGAAGAATGATGGAGTACTATGTGGCTTTGTAATCATAAATCTGCAAGTTTCTTACCGTAAAGATAACAAAACTTGCAGATTTAGCAAAGGATTTAGACCATTATATTACTGAATGACAGATGATAAACATCTTGTTAAGGGGCGACTATGTAGCATTAGCCTCATTGAAACTCGTGGCTGCAATGAAGTTAGATATGATGCGCTGCTGACTGCTATTCCAGTCACGTACATACATCAACTGATCCATATACCCTTCGGCAATAAGATTCTTGATAATTACCTTAAACGTCTTCGATTCCTCAAAGGCATTATACTCACTGAATCACCTTGGCAGTAACTATTTCCTTGCCAAATTCGTTTACTATGCTTGCTATTCTTCGTATAATTTCATACCGCTCGCCATTCAAATATTAATACAGCCCAATGTTGTTTTTGAGCCAATTCAGTTCTTTCTCTATGCTTGGATTATTTAGGCCTAAACTCTGAGCTTTCTTCAATGTATAAAATGCATCCTTGTATAGCCTCATAGACGATAGAGCCATACCCATGTTTGAATAAATTTGTGCATCTGTATATGGAGTACCAGGCTTATAGGGTTCGTTTAATGCTTGCTTAAAAGCACTAACAGCCTCTGCATATGCCTTTTGTCTATAGTAATGGGCTGCTTGATTGAAGTAGGTTGTTCTACCACCTGCAAGTTGCTTAAACCAACGCATACGCATGCCGACCTCTGGATGCTCCATATCAAAATATCCCACGTGGTCATTAGGCTTTGTAAAGCCGCACTTTTTTGCAACCTTTTGAGAAGCAATGTTGTCCTCGCTAATGTCAAGCATTATCTGCTGAAATGAAAAATTTTGAAGAAGGAAATCAGACAGTGCAGAAACTGCAGATGATGCATATCCTTTTAGTCTATGAGATGAATGAATTGCATACCCTACATTCCACATTGGCATATTGGTGTTTGTATTCATCATGGGTTCAGCTGAAATAAATCCAACTTCATTACCCAGATTGTCGAATACAATAAAGTTAAGTGCTTGCTTTTGCAAGTTGGCATTCACGACATACTGACAAAACAATCTAATATTTGCAGCATGATCGCTACGTAGTACATAGTACTTCTTCACATCGTTATACCTAAAGAGCTCTTCAACGAACCATACGTTGTTAGCTGTCAAGAAGTGGAGTGAACATGCTCCACAATCTATTACATTAGGAATATTCGGTGCCATATTATTATATCGTTTTTTTGAGTGTTTTTGAATTCAGCATTTTATTTATATGAGGATAATCAGGCATATCTAACTGCCCGATTTTACTTAGACTACCTACAATTATTAGTTTTGACTTTTGCCCGAGAAAAAGCAACATTCATTTTATTGGGATTGTACAGAAATTCCGCCATCTCCTTCATATATATCATGTTGCCAGATACGAGAGAATAAATAATTACTTCTCGCTCTTGTCCCTGCATTTTATCAATCGTATCAGAAGCGATATTCTTGCTATCTTCCTTAGAAATATCCTTATGCTTCCTGATTAAACGTCGGATGTTTGCTGCTTGTGCACGAAATGGAGATAAAACGCCAATTTCTTCTGCACTTACTCCCAGTGAAAGAAACTTTGCAATCGTATCAGCGATGAATGCAGCCTCTTTATCAGACACCTGTTCTCCTTCATCGTCTATTTCATGAAGTATCACAGGGGAATCAAAACTATATAATGGTTTACTGCAAATGAGTGCATTACTGTGACCTTGCTTCATTGCATGCAAATGACCATCATAAAAAAGTTCTGACACAAAATCGCAGATTGGTTCACACATGCGGAAACTTGTGTCCAGCATAGTGCAATTGTTGTCTGATATTAGAGTTTGGAAAGCTGACTGTCTTAATTCAGGCTTAACTTTCTCAGAGGAGACGATTGGTGGCAATTGCTTATGGTCGCCGGCAAATATTACTTTCTTTGCTTTTATCATACCCATCAATGCCAGAGGAATGGTCATTTGCCCTGCTTCGTCAATAATCAGGGTGTCACATTCCAGGTCTCTTGCTCGACTTGTATATAAACAATGAGGAGTAAGACCTACTAACCAATTTGAATTACGCTCCTTTGCAATTTCATTTAGGCCATCAACATTCAAGCGCAGAATATTGGTAATACCATATTCTTCGCCATCAGACAACACTTTGCTAGTTGGCGCATTATATGATTGACCAACTTTTAGTATAAGGCATTGTGGAAAAAGTTTCAGCAATTGAACCATAGCATTGTTAATAGCCATGTGGTTTGGTCCAATTACTATAACATTGTGTTTAAGATCAAAAATTTCTTCTAGCATTATAATACCAAGCACAAAAGACTTTCCTGTTCCTGGAGGGCCTTGAATCAAGTAATAGTCTTTTGCTTGCATGCTATTAAGTATTGCTTCTTTTTGTTTAGGAAGAAGTGACATTTTGAAACAGCTTTCTGTTTCCGCAAGGAACTTTGCACACTTTTCCTTGTTCTCAAACGTTGGATGAGGACAACCATTTATGATTAGTTCTTTCCAAAAGTTATCATTGCTTGCAGGCAAACTAAACAGGAATGGATAATAAACATGTTGACGCAAATCTACTTTATCTTTGTCAAGCAGCAGAGGAACATCATAATAGGCATCTAAATCAGAAGGCATATATGGCGGAAAGACTTCAAGGATTATAGCATCGTCTCCATCAAAGGAATTCAATCTACACTTTATACCAAGCATAGAAGTTTCTTTATGGAGGATTAGGCACTCACCTTCCTTAAAGTCTGCAAGATTCACCCCTACAGAGACTTTTAACATGTTGTAATTATCTTCGGACATGCCACCAAAATTCTTATCAAGATAAACATCTTTGATAGCTTTCCTTTTCCGAATACGGTCTTTGATGGAAAGTTTCATTGTTGCTTCCCATTTTGCCTGTGCAGCTTCTGCTTCTAAGTTAAAGAAATCCTCAATATCCTTTTTGCTTATAGGTTCTTTGACTTGATGAATATTCAAATCCATGCCATTAGAATACATATGGCTTGTTTCTGCCGTTGAATTTGTATTGTATTCAAAAGAGGGTTCTATGGATATTTTATGTGTCGCATAAAGAAGACTATCAAGTACAAATTGTACTATGTCTTCTTGAAATCCAACTGTATGAGTTAGTTGATATGATACGTTGTTGAATGTTAGCTGATATAAATCTTTGGTTAAACCGTTATGTAATTTTTTACCATATCCATCATGTACAATAGTTGCTATGACACGCTTTATCGCAGGAGTTTCAAAAGCCTGCAGATCCGCAAGATAATTTGTGAAACGATTTTCGCATATTACCTCAAGACCGTCGCTATTGATAGCGTATTCTATTGCTTCATATAATTTCATATTGCTGATTTTTTTTGTATGATTTAATAAGTATATATATATTACTTTGACTTTTGTACTATGTCACCAAATTTGACGTGGTTGACTACTACATCGTCGTCGAGGTCGAAGGCGATGGCTTGTTCGGCTACGACTTGCAGGCGGTCGTGGTATTCACGACACACCTCGAGGATCTGCTGCAGTTGCTTGGTATCCTTGGCGGAGAGTGAGGGGCGACGGTTGTCGAGGTCGGCTATCTTTGCCTGTACATTCTCGATGTAGGGCAGGAGATACTTGGCACGGATGCGCTCTACTGTGTAGGCACTCATGCGGTGCATGTAGGCGATGACCTGGAAGGCACCTTTCTTTGAGGAGAAGAGCCAGTAGATAGGACGGTTCTGGTACATCTTCTTGTGGTGCTTCCAGAAGTCCTTCACGAAATATTGCTCAATGGGCTTACCGAGACATTTCTCTCTGTAGTTCAGGTTCTCCACTTGTGAGTGCTCACCAAAGCGATGCGCACGAAGTCGGCCAGGCGCAGAGGGGCATTGTCGCTGAAACCTCAGTCGGAGGTCATCAGCGGCATGATGCCGTCATCGTTTATCTCATACTCCTGACCCTTGTAGTTGTAAGGAGCTATCTCTTCTGCTGTGGGCTCCGGATGAGTGATATGCAATCCTGGCTTGTACAGGCGGTAGCAATCCATCATGTAGCCAACGGCAAATAGTGTCCCAAATATGTGTGTGTAAGCACCCAAGTTCTTATTTTTGTGGTGGAATAACAAATCAAATAAAAACAATGGAGCTTACGAATTTACAAATATCGGAATTATTTTCCATATTTCTTTTCTCTGGAGGTAGTTTTAACACTCTCGTCGAAGCAATGCTGAATGCCTTGAGCCTTCACGAATGTAGTCTTTTTGTTGAGACCTACGATGGTGAACAATGCAATGGCTTTCTCCCTCGCAAATGGCAATCTAAAGGACTTTGTTTTGAATTGCGTATTCCCCGCACCCGTTCAGGGGCTTTTCGCCCTATGATAATCGGCATCCTCAAAGAGCAAGAAGATGAGCGTACAGCCCTCTTTCATGAACTCTACGTTCGTGGTCTTACCTGCAAGGATATCGGTGAAATCTGCGAACGCATCTATGGCAGACAGTAAAGTAAACAGCAGGTTAGCTTCCTCTCCAACGCTTGCAGGGAGGATGTTAATGCTTGGCTCTTGCGTCCACTGTCCCAGCGTTACCTGGTGCTTTATATCGATGCTACTTACGTTCGATAGAAGCGTTAGCCAAGAGGCTTATTACAGCATTCTAGGCTTGCTTCCCGATGGTAGACGTGAGGTGCTTAGTGTGGTGCATCACCCCGAAGAAGGAGCTTTATGCTGGGAAATGGAGCTTGAAGCCCTCAAGGAGCGAGGTGTGGAAGCGATAGATTTGATTGTCTCTGACGGACTTGCAGGGATTGGGAATGCAGTAAAAAGGGCTTTCCCAAGGGCATTACACCAACTCTGTACGATGTATTTCAAGCGCAATGCCCTAGGGATGGTAGCCAAGAAAGACCGCGCGCAGCTCAAGACGAATCTAGATGTAGTTTTTCTCATGGAGAATACGAACATGATGCCTATAGAGGCTTACGAGAACCTTAGGAGGCTTACGGAGAAATAGTCGAGTAAGTATCCTTCTTTCAAAAGGTTATCTCATGAAAGGAGTATAGCTTACTTCACTTATCTTCGTTTTCCACCTCATTGACGTCGAATGCTATGCACAACTAAATAGATAGAACGTCTCAATCGCAACTATAAACGCACCTTGCACATGCGTGCCGCGATGCCCTCCCCCAGAGTCGGTGCTCTTTCTGTTGGGGTCTGTGGCACTACAAATGACAACTGGAACATACTCCCATCGTCTATATCAATTTGACGACTGGTACATCAAATAATCAACGTAATTTTTCACCGCAAAAATGCCCTCCCTTTTGTTTGGCTAGCCTAACAAAAGGAAGGGGGAACAGAGAAACTTACACACTTTTTCGGACAATACCGGCTATAGGTCAAATTGCAGGCTGGTACCCTTACGCTCTAATGACCGATTTGGGTTTAACAAGTCAAAAAATACTGCTAGTGATTCTTGAACAGCAACAAAAAACTTCATCCACCTCGCAAGAAGTGGATGAAGTGATATTAGGGTCTTAATCAAAAACATTCGAGGGAATGTTTCGATAGAAGATGATATTCTAGACATTTTGGACTAGATTTTTTCGACTAGACTTTTTTATCTAGACTTTTTTATCTAGACTTCTTTGCATAGATTTTTCGACTAGAGTTCTTCGACAGCAGCTTGGGCAGCAGCGAGGCGAGCAATGGGCACACGGAAAGGTGAGCAGCTCACATAATTGAGACCTACGCGGTGGCAGAACTTCACAGAGCTAGGTTCACCACCATGTTCACCGCAGATACCGCACTTGAGTTCGGGACGTACAGCACGGCCCTTTTCTACCGCCATCTGCACGAGCTGACCTACGCCGTTTTGGTCGAGCACTTGGAAGGGGTCTACCTTCAAATCTTCTTCTCGAGATAAACGGGGAGGAAGCTAGCGATGTCGTCACGAGAATAACCGAAGGTCATCTGCGTGAGGTCGTTGGTACCGAATGAGAAGTATTCAGCGCGAGTAGCGATGCGGTTAGCTGTCAAAGCAGCACGAGGGATTTCAATCATGGTACCCACCTTGAAGTCTACGCTCACACCTTCTTCTGCGAAGAGAGCAGCAGCAGTGTCGCGGATTACCTTTTCTTGGTTTTCAAACTCATAGAGGATACCCGTGAGAGGCACCATGATTTCGGGATGAGGATCGAGACCTTCCTTCTTCAGCTCTACAGCAGCACCGAGGATGGCACGAGTCTGCATAGCAGTGATTTCGGGATAGGTGTTACCGAGACGGCAACCACGATGACCGAGCATGGGGTTAGCTTCTACGAGGCTGTTGACACGTTGGCGGATGTATTCTACAGTCACGCCCATAGCCTTTGCCATTTCCTCTTGACCAGCTTGATCATGGGGTACGAATTCGTGGAGAGGGGGATCGAGGAGACGAACATTCACAGGGCAACCATCCATAGCGCGGAAGATGCCGAGGAAGTCAGCCTTTTGGTAAGGAAGGATCTTTGCCAATGCCTTTTCGCGACCTTCAGCGGTTTCGCTCAAAATCATTTCGCGCATCGCTACGATCTTCTCAGCCTCGAAGAACATATGTTCCGTGCGGCAAAGACCGATACCTACAGCACCGAAATCGCGAGCCACTTTGCATCTTGAGGAGTGTCAGCGTTAGTGCGCACTTGGAGCTTAGCATACTTGCTGCAGAGGTCCATCAATTCTGAGAAGTCACCGCTGAGTTCAGCAGCTTCAGTTTGGATTTCACCAGCATATACGCAACCGGTAGTACCATTCAAGGAGATGAAATCACCTTCCTTCAAAGTCACGCCGTCTACAGTGAGGGTGCGAGCCTTGTAGTCTACCACGATGCCACCAGCACCAGACACACAGCACTTACCCATACCACGAGCCACAACAGCAGCGTGAGAGGTCATACCACCACGAGCGGTGAGGATACCTTCTGCGGCTGCCATACCAGCGAGATCTTCGGGAGAAGTTTCGATGCGCACCATGATGACCTTCTTACCTGCTTCGTGCCATGCTTCAGCATCGTCAGCGTGGAAGACGATTTGACCGCAAGCTGCACCAGGAGAAGCAGGAAGACCGCGGGTGATTTCGTGTGCACCAGCCAATGCCTTCTTGTTGAAGACAGGGTGGAGGAGCTCGTCGAGCTTGTTGGGTTCGCAACGCTTGATGACGGTCTTTTCGTCGATCATACCTTCGTGAAGGAGGTCGATAGCGATTTTCACCATAGCGGTACCAGTGCGCTTACCATTACGAGTTTGCAAGAACCAGAGTTTGCCTTCTTGTACGGTGAACTCCATGTCTTGCATGTCGCGGTAGTGCTGTTCGAGCTTGTTTTGGAGTGCATCGAGTTCAGCGTAGATTTCGGGCATAGCCTCTTCCATAGAAGGATATTTAGCTACGCGTTCTTCCTCGCTGATGCCAGCGCGTTCAGCCCAGCGTTGAGCACCGATTTTGGTGATTTGTTGTGGAGTGCGAATACCAGCCACCACGTCTTCACCTTGTGCGTTAACGAGGTACTCACCATTGAAGAGGTTTTCACCGTTACCAGCATCACGGCTGAAGCATACACCAGTAGCAGAAGTTTCGCCCATGTTACCGAACACCATGGCTTGTACGTTCACAGCCGTACCCCATTCGTCGGGAATGCTTTCCATCTTACGATAGAGGATAGCGCGTTCGTTCATCCAGCTGCGGAACACAGCGCACACAGCGCCCCAGAGTTGTTCTTTAGGATCAGTAGGGAAGTCGTGACCCGTGTTGTCTTTGATAGCCTTCTTGAAAAGCTCTACGAGGTCCTTGAGTTCTTCTACAGTGAGATCCTTATCGAGGTGGATGCCACGGATAGCCTTCACCTCTTCGATGATGGCTTCAAATGGGTCGATGTCTTCCTTGTTTTCGGGCTTCATGCCGAGCACGACATCACCATACATTTGCACGAAACGGCGATAAGAGTCGTAAACGAAGTGAGGGTTACCCGTCTTAGCTACAAGACCTTCAGCTACGGTGTCGTTCAAACCGAGGTTGAGGATGGTGTCCATCATACCAGGCATTGAAGCACGAGCACCAGAACGTACAGAAAGCAAGAGAGGATTGGTGGGATTGCCAAACTTGCTGTTCATGCTTGCTTCAGTAGTAGCGATAGCCGCATTCACTTGGTCGGTGAGCTGACGAATAATCTCTTCTTGACCTACTTTATAATAGTCGTTACAGGTGTCGGTGGTGATGGTGAATCCTGGAGGAACGGGCACACCAATCTTGTTCATTTCTGCAAGGTTGGCACCTTTACCGCCGAGGAGGTCGCGCATAGTAGCATCACCTTCAGCCTGTCCGTTACCAAAAGTGTACACTCTTTTTACTTGTTCCATATTGCTTATGATATTTGATTATTTTTCGTTGCTGCAAATATAACTCAACTTCAGCAATTCTCCAAACTTTTTGGGTCGTTTTTGCTATGTTGAGTTGATGAATTTGTGAGTATCTCGTTTGGGCTTAAAAAAACGTGGTTGCGAAGATACGAAATTTCGAGGAAGAATCCATCATTCTACCCCGAAAATATCGCATAAGACAAAGCACGTGCCTTATTTTTCTTTCGGTTAACTGCCTTTTTATCCCAAAAGGTCCTTAGAACCTGAATAGTTTTTGGGGTTTGTTGCGCAGAAGGTTTGTTGTGGCTCGAAGGCATAGCGCGCTGCCTCGAGCACGAAGGAGCGACAAGATGCCAACAAAAAATAGAAAGATGATAGGAAACTATCTTTTCTATAACGAGTACCACTTTTACGTTCTAATGACCTTCGGGCTTTCTCTTGACACAAAGCCCCCAACTAGCGGCTCACCGCTTTGACACCGCGCACGGTGCGGAGTTTTTGATGAGCACGTTGAGTTGTGTGGTATCGTCCACCAGCACCGTGAGTTCGCCGTAGAACAACCCATCGTTGCTCTCGATGGAGATGTTGCGCAGCATGATGTGTTCTTCTTTGGAGATGATGGAGGTGATGTTGTTCACGATGCCCAGATCATCTTGTCCCACCACATGCAGCGTGATGGGGTAGGTGCTGCCGCCTTTGCCTGCCCATCGTGCTTTGACGATGCGATAGGGGAAACGCGAGCGCATGTCGTGCGCATTGGGGCATGTTTCGCGGTGAATCTTGATACCACCTGACACGGAGACAAAACCAAAGACGTCGTCGCCATAGACGGGGTGGCAGCAGCGTGCCATTTGAAATTCCACGCCTTTGAGATTGCGATCAATCACAAGCACATCGTCAGAAGCACTGGTAATGGGCTCTACCACCTCGCGGAAGTTGAACTCTTCGGCACTCTTCGCCTCGGCACGCTCAGCCACACCAGCCTCGCGCTTCTGCAACTCCACATACGTGTCGAGCGTAGCGTTGAGGTCTATCTTATTTTCGAGGATGTCGGCAAAGAAATCGCCTGCTTCCTTGTAGTACAACTTCTTGATGAGCTGATTGAGGATGCTTTCGTCCCACTCCAACTTGCGGTTTTTGAGTTTGCGCTCCAGCACCTCCTTGCCCATCGCACTGTCGCGACTCTTGATTTCACGGAGCGATTGGCGAATCTTTGACTTCGCATGTCCCGACACCACGATGTTGAGCCATTCCAGGCGAGGTTGTTGGTTGTTCGACAGGAGCACCTCCACGCGTTGTCCGCTGGTGAGCACTTGGCGCAACGGCACGTTTTTGCCATCCACGATGCCTCCCACGCAGCGGTTGCCCACTTTGGAGTGGATGAGGTAGGCAAAGTCGAGCACCGTGCTGCCCACGGGCAGTTTGAACAAGTCGCCTTTGGGGTAAACACGTAGATGGAATTTTCCTTCAATCCCTCATTGTCGTCCACATGTGGGTCGCGTCCTTCCTCGAGTGCCGTACGGATGCCAGCCAACCACGAGTCCACGCCGCCTTCGCTGCTCTTCACGCCCTTGTATCTCCAGTGAGCGGCAAGACCATGCTCCGCCACTTCGTCCATGCGCTCCGTGCGAATTTGCACCTCCACCCACTTGTTTTCGGGACCTAGCACAGTGACGTGTAGACTCTCATAACCATTGCTCTTGGGCACGGTCACCCAGTCGCGAAGGCGCTTGAGGTTCGACTCATACTTGTTGGTGATGAGCGAAAATACCTTCCAGCACTCCGCCACTTCCTTTGCGGGGGCAGAGTCTAAGATGATGCGAATGGCAAAGAGGTCATACACCTTTTCAAATCCGCACTTTTGCTTCTTCATCTTTTGCCAGATGGAGTGGATGCTCTTCGTGCGTCCTTTCATGTGGTAGCGCAGTCCAGCTTCTTGCAGCATCTGGTGGATAGGCGCAAGGAAGTTTCGATGTAGGCATCGCGCGATTTCTTGGTAGCGTTGAGCGCCTCCTTGATCATGTAGTACGCCTCCGTCTCCAGATATTTGAGAGACAGGTCTTCCAGCTCCGACTTCAGTTTGTAGAGTCCGAGTTTGTGCGCCAAAGGTGCGTAGATGTGTGCCGCTTCTATGGCGAGTCTGCGCTGTGCTGCTTTCGCTTCCGTGTCTTTCACGCGACGCATCATTACCACACAGCCTGCTATGAGCAAGAGCACCACGCGCATATCCGCAGCTTGCGAAACGAGCAAGTTGCGGAAGTTGTCCGTCTTCAACATGTCTTCGTTGAGCGATTCGAGTTCGTGCACACGTTCAAACGCCGTGATGTCTTCTGCAGTAGGAGTCCAGTCTTTCAGACCAATCTCTTCTGCCGCCAAATCGAGCGTAGCTTGTGCGATTTCTTGGGCATCAAATCCAAACTCTGCGATGAGGCGCTTGTCTGTGAAATCGTGTGGAACAAAAGCGTTCATAAGTTCTTGCGGATGATGAGGTGAAATGGCAGGAGTTGTGTCAAAACTTTGTCAAGCATCACGCTCTGAGTTTTGACACAACCCCACCCATTGTTGTGATTCGGCAAGTGATAGCCTAGGCTTCCTGCCTGTTTTTGATTATTTCGTTTCGGGAACGAGATACTTATCTCCGGTCTCGCGAATGAGGATACCGCGATATTGTTCGGGATAACCAGGACGTTCGGGCGCCACGCAGATGCCATCAGGAGTGAGCTCCCATTTGCCATCACGCGTTTCTTTCTTCACCACCTGGTCATTAAATTTCATCACGAGATATTCACCCAATGCCTTCCAGTCGGTCATCAAAGTGTTCGCCCAGTCTTGTGCATAGCCGTTGACTTCGTTTGCCAATTCGCTAGGATTAGTCTGCAAGGTGTGAAGGAGAGAAGCATCTGCAGCCTTTTGAGCGGTGAGCATATAGTCTTCCAGGTTGTCGCGACGCTTTGCCACGGTGGGGTAGAGTTGGTCGTAGCGAGGATACACCATGTTAGACACCCAGTTGCAGAGCCAGAAAGCGCTCTTCCACGAGAAAGTGTGGTCGTTGGCAGTGGCGTCTGCGAAGCATTCGGGCACCTTGGTCAAGGAGCAGTAGATGGGCACAAATGGAGTGGTGTTGGCTTCGTCGTTGGCAAACCACAGCACGCCACCCACGGGGTTGGGGAGGTTGCCACGCAACTGTGCCACAACCACGAAACTAGCTTGGTGGGTAGACACAGGACGTTCGTTGAAATACTTCTTGCCCTTGTATTCCCACGTGAGGGGAGAGGGACGATAAGGTGCGCCATTGGTGCCTGCACCCGCGTTGGTGGTGATGTCGAAAGGCGTGCCTTCGTAGTGGTCGCGCATTGCGCGCATCACGTCAGAAAGTTCCAGGGGAGCCTTAGGTTTGAAATAGAGAGGCATCACTTCGCTGGTGCCGATGTGCTTGCCGTCTACGAAGTCCACATATTTGTCCATGCCGTCCACGAAGTGGTTGAAGAGCGACCAAGCACGAGCATCGCAGAAACGCTGGCTACCGAAGTCGGCAGGAGAGTAGGCTGCTGAGAAGGAGAAATCGGCATCTTTGCCTGAGAAGTAACCCTTTTCGCGAGCAAACTTGATCACGTCTTTGGCGTACATCACGTTTTTCTTGTCCTTCAGGTCAAACTTGTGGATGCGGCTTTGGTTGGCGTGAGCACTGATGCAGTCGTCGGGGATGCGTACTGCCACCCACACTGCGCCTTTCTTTTCATCGCCCTTACCAATCATCTCCATGATCCACACCTCGTTGGGGTCGGCAATGGAGAACGATTCGCCTTCTGACGAATAGCCATGACGTGCCACGAGATCGGTCATCACCTTGATGGCTTCGCGAGCGGTCTTAGCACGCTGCAAACCGAGTGCCATGAGCGACACATAGTCGATGCCTCCCATTGGGTTCTTTGGCGCAAGTTCATGACGTCCACCAAAGGTGGTTTCGGTGATAGCCACTTGATGTTCGTTGATGTTGCCCACCACGTTGTAGGTCACGGGAGCTTCGGGGATTTCGCCCAGATATTTCTGCGTGTCGCCATCGACAATGCGTCGCATTGTGCCAGGAGCGTGAGTGCCAGCAGGATAGTGCAACAGACGTCCGTACATGCCGTAAGAGTCGGCACTATAGGTGAGGTAGGCTTCACCGTTTTTGGAAGCCTTTTTGCCCACGAGCAGGTTGGTGCAAGCCGATGCCCCCAATGCGAAGAGGGCGACAAAGAGTAGCAGTATTCGTTTCATTAGTGATGATTTTGATGATTCAGAAGGAATGAAAAGCGACAAACGATAGCAAAAGGTTGTTTTTCTAGGCAATCTTCTGCCTTTTCGGGTGCTCCCGTTGTGCTATGTCGCTGCGACAAAGTTACAAAATATTCGTCAAGTACGCTACATTTTCCTGACTTATCTCACCCTATAACGGCATTTTTTGCATCAAATCTCATTTTTTTGACGACGATTGTCAACTTGTTCTGCCTTTTTGCTGTGCTTGTCCCATCCTAGGGAATAGCCTTCGTACTAAAGACGAAATCTTCGTCTTCGAAGAATTTACAATTATCAACATTCACAGTTCTGCGATAGTTGAGGAGGGAGGAGGGGCGGAGGAACGGGCTTGCCACGGTCTCCGTCTTTTCTCTATTTCTCTTTTTGTTTGTTTGTTTGTTCGTTTGTTTGTTTGTTTGTTTGTTTGTTTGTTTAGCGCGCGCGTACGTACGCGAGGAAAAGTGTTGCAAGTTCCTGCAAATGAAGATATTCCAAGTGTTTTTCTTGGTCTTTTGACTAAAAAGTGATGGAATATCGTGCATGTCAACGAGTTACGTGGGTTTTGGAGCGTTTTTCATGTGTTTTCTAGGTCTTTTGGTTGAAAAGCGATGGAATATCGTGCATTTCAATAAGTTACGTGGCTTGTAGAGAGTTTTTCATGTGTTTTGCTAGTTTTTAGACCGGAAAGCGATGGAATATCGTGCATGTCAACGAGTTACGTGGCTTTTGGCGTGTTTTTCGTGTGTTTTGCTAGTGTTTAGGCTAAAAAGCGATGGAATATCGTGCATTTCAATAAGTTACGTGGATTTTGGAGCGTTTTTCATGTGTTTTCTAGGTCTTTTGGTTGAAAAACGATGGAATATCGTGCATGTCAATAAGTTATGTGCTTTGTAACAAAACTGGCTCAACATGGAGAATAGCTTCCATTTTTTGGAAAAGCCCCCTATTATATATGGAAGGAAATGAGGCGAAAGTGATAAAAAACCGCGTTAAAAAATACTAGAATATACAACCTTTATTATTTCGGTAAGAGAAGTGTGGGGTTACTATGTGTTTTTGATCATTGCCTTTGTGAACAAGTCTTGCGCTTTTGAGAACAACTCTTGTGCTTTTGAGAAAAACCCTGGTGCCTTTTGGAGTAACTCTGGATGTAATCTTTCGATGGCGCTAGATAATCTCCGACGTTTTGCGAAAAAAGTCCAACGTTTTTCGGAAAATCTCCCACGTTTTTCAGAAAATCTCCCACGTTTTTGGGATTTTCTCGGAGCTTTTACAGCACAAGCAGCACCCTAAAAAGCTGCCTAAATAAAAAGCAGAGCAAGCCATGGATGAGCAAAGCGAAGGCGTTATTGTTTCTCCGTATCCTCTGGTTCTTGCTCACCGATGGTGAGTTGTTGCAGGTCGTAGGAAGAGCCGTTGTAGACATTCAAATCCACATCGCCAGAGATGCCATCAATCTTGCCACGATCGGTGAATTGCCAAAACTTCCATTTGCCCTTGTAGGACAATTGTTTCACGTAGTAGTGCGCTATCCAAAAATGATAGCGATTGAAGGTAGGTGTGTTGAGATATTTCTCCTTAAACTTCAGTCCCGTGTAGATGATGGGCTTGGTGTTGTAGTGCTTCTCCACGATGTTGAGCCACTCAGCCACTTCACTGCGCAGTTGTTCTGCAGAGAGCGTGCCGATGCTTTCCACGTCGAGCACAGGCGCCAAATCGCCCGGTTCGAGGTGCACTTGCTTGAGATAGTGCTTCGCCTGCACATCACCCGAAACGAAGGGAGAAAAAAAGTGGTAGGCACCGCGAATGAAGTCGTATTGCCCGATTTGGTAGAAGTTGTCGTTGAAATTCTTGTCCACATGCTCCTTCCCTTCAGTGGCTTTGGCAATGACGAAGCGAATGGGTTGTTGGTCAATCTTGGCAGCTGCCACCTTTTCCCAGTCTATCTCACTTTGATAGCGACTGATGTCGATGCCTCTCACGGCATATTCTTCGGGATATTTGGTGGTGCCAAAGAGCCCCTGCCACAAGTTGGACGTAGGGGCAACGATGTATTTGTAGGTAACGAAAAGATACACCCCTGCCGCAATGATAAGACCAATCCAGAACACGCGTTTGTAGCCGTGTCCAAAGGAGCGTTCAGCCCAAGTGACGGTGCTCTGTTTGCTGTTGCGCGAGGAGCGACGTCTCTTTTTGGGAGGAGTGGAGGAGCGTTTCTTTTGAGTCATGAATAGAGCAGAAAACGAGGGGTGCAAACTTGCGCTTGCACCCCTGGTTGAGTCAATGTCTTATGCGATGCAGACGCTGATTATTTCGCTTGTTCGAGCGCGAGCGTCTTGGTGCATTGGTCGCAAACTTCCGTGGGACCCCAGTATTGGATAGGACCAGGATAAACGAAGGCAGTTTGTTCAGCCCATGCTTCGCGTTGTGCAGCGAAGGTCTTGAAGGGTGCACCGTCGAGTTCAACGAGAGCCTTGCGGATAACGGGCTTCATTTCGCCGTGACGACGCTCCATGTTCATCATCATCGTGATGGGCACACCGCCAGCCACCCATTCAGCAGCAGGAGCAGTGGTGTTCTTCACGATCGCCATGTAGCCAGTCTTGCCGTTAGCTACGAGCTGAGCAGCAGAAGCACCGAGAGCGTAGCAGTAGTCAGCATCGAAGTTGGAAGGAGCTGCGCAACGACCTTCGTAACCGAAGAAGTGGTGGAGAGCAGCAAACTTGCCAGTGTATTTGCCTTCCTTCTTCCAAGCAGCGAGCTTTTCAGCCACCATTTCAGAGAGGAGCTTTTCAGTTTCGATGAGAGAAACTTGTACGTTGCCGTGGGGGTCGCGTTCAGCAGTGAGTTGCTTAGCCACACCTTCGGGGAGAGAAGCGTAGATGGCAGCGTTTTCAGCAGAAAGACGGCTGAGCACCCATGCACGTTGGTCGGCAGCTTCCACTTGAGCAGCTTCGGGAGTAGAGAGGAGGTCGTTGAGTTCAGCGATGAGCTTCTTCAAAGAAGGAATGAACTCGATGAGACCTTCGGGGATGAGCACCGTACCGAAGTTGTTGCCAGCAGCAGCGCGCTTAGCCACTACTTCAGCGATGTAGGTCACTACGTCGTCGAGGCTTTGTTCCTTAGCTTCCACTTCTTCAGAAATCAAGCACACGTTGGGTTGCACTTGGAGTGCGCACTCGAGAGCGATGTGAGAGGCAGAGCGACCCATGAGCTTGATGAAGTGCCAGTATTTGCGAGCAGAGTTTGCATCGCGTTGGATGTTACCAATCACTTCAGCATACGTCTTACAAGCAGTGTCGAAACCGAAAGAAGTTTCGATTTGGTCGTTCTTCAAGTCACCGTCGATGGTCTTGGGGCAACCGATCACTTGCACGCCATACTTCTTTAGCTGCGTAGTATTCAGCGAGTACGCAAGCGTTGGTGTTAGAGTCGTCACCACCGATGATCACGATAGCGTTGATGCCGAGTTGACGAATCACTTCCATACCCTTCTCAAACTGAGCTTCTTCTTCGAGCTTCGTACGACCAGAACCGATCATGTCGAAACCACCAGTGTTGCGGTATTCGTCGATGAGTTCATCGGTCATTTCGAGGTAGTTGTGGTCCACCAAACCTCCAGGTCCCATGAGGAAGCCGTAGAGCTTAGAGTTGGGGTTTTGCTTCTTCAAGCCATCATAGAGGCCGCAAATCACGTTGTGACCGCCAGGCGCTTGACCACCAGAGAGGATGATACCGATGTTGATGGGAGCATATTCCTTCTTCTCGTCCGTAGGCTCGAAGTTGACGAGGGGCATGCCATAAGTGTTGGGGAAGAGGGCTTTGATTTCTTCTTGGTTGTCTACACTTTGGGTGGGTGCACCTTCTACGATTTTCACGTTACCGCGAAGACCTGCGGGGAGTTTGGGCTGGTAGGCAGCACGAGCAATTTGCAATGCGCTTTTTTCCATATTGATTGATAGATTGGAGTTTGAAATTATGTGCTACAAAATTACTTCTTTTCTGGCGAACAGACAAGATTTCGCCTTGTTTTCTCTCTGCTTTTTGCGGTGTGGTGTGGATATTTGCAAAGCGAGATGGTTTTTAGCTCTTTTCGTCCTTGGAAGCCTTTGCATCGAGTTGCCCTTGAGTGAGGTAGAAATCGGAGCAAAGTTGCTGATATTGTGGACTGCGCATACCATTTTTCTTGCAGGATGAGTTGGTCGGTTTGCAAGAAATCGCCTATGATGGTGTGCCCATTCTCGTGCTGTGTGGGAGGTGTGAAATGGAGTTGGAAGCGAAGCATCACGCGTTTGGGGGCTTTGCGTGCCACGGTGTGCACGTCGGTCTGATGGATGAGGGAGAATCCGGCATCTTGTGCGCAGCGCACGAATCGCTGTTGTGCCGTCTTGGGGATAATCACTTGCAGCCATCCGCCACTCTTGAGGAGTTGTGCGCTGCGCTGGGTGAGGGCTTCAAAGGTGAGTCCGTGGTGCACGTGCCGCGCTTGTGCGCGCTGCTGATTGGGTGACAGGAGGGTTTCCTCAAAATAGGGCGGATTGCTCACAATCATGTCGAACGGCAGGTGGTCTTCGCGCCAATCCTCGGTCATGATGTCGCCTTGTTTCACCACGATTTGGGAAGCAAAGGGCGATGCAGCTGCGTTTTCGGTGGCTTGTGTGGTGGCATCGGCATCGAGTTCCACGCCCACGATTTGCAGCTGTGGATAGCGCTGTGCGAGCATCATGGCGATGAGTCCACTTCCCGTGCCGATGTCCAGTGCTCGTGCAGCGGAGGGAGTAGGTGGCATTTGGCACCAGGCTCCGAGGAGTACGCCGTCTGTGCCCACTTTCATGGCGCAGCGGTCGTCGTGGATGGTGAATTGTTGGAATTGGAACATCGTTAGGCAATTAGCGTGGAAGAGGATAAGGGAATGAAGGAGTTGGCGTGAGAGGTAGTGTTAGCGTAGTAGAGAATGACGTTAAGCCGGATAGGGTGTGCGAGCGAAGGGACAAGTCCACAAAAAAAAAGGCGACTTCTGGGAAGAAGCACGCCTTTCGATTGGATTGGGAATAGTTGTTTGATTAGGCCAAGCCTGGCTTATTTCGCCTTCTCAACGATAGCTTTAAAAGCTTGAGGGTTGTTTACAGCGAGGTCGGCGAGCACCTTACGGTTGATCTCGATACCGGCCTTGTGAAGACCACCCATGAGTTGAGAATAGCTCAAGCCTTCGAGGCGAGCCGCAGCGTTGATACGCTGAATCCAGAGAGCGCGGAAATTGCGCTTCTTGTTGCGACGATCACGGAACGCATAGGTAAGACCCTTTTCCCAAGTGTTCTTGGCAACGGTCCATACGTTCTTACGGGCACCGAAGTAACCGCGGGTGAGCTTCAGGATTCTCTTGCGCTTAGCGCGAGATGCGACATGATTTACTGATCTTGGCATAGTAATGTTGTTTTTGATTGCTGGCGGCTACTCATTAGCAGCTCTTGTGAGCCAGACATTCGATGAAATAAATGACTTTGGTAGGAGGTTTTGTAGAGACAAAAACCAAAAGAGATTAGCGCATGCAGAGCAATTCGCGAACTTGCTTCACGTCGCAGTTGTCAACGAGACCAACGTGTACGAGGTTACGCTTTTGCTTCTTAGTCTTCTTCGTGAGAATGTGACTGTGGAAAGCATGCTTTCTCTTGATCTTACCGGTTCCGGTGAGCGCGAAACGCTTCTTTAGCACCAGAATTAGTCTTTACTTTAGGCATTTGTTTGTAAATTAAATGATGAATGAATGTGTGCGGTTGCGCATACCTGGCACAACGCGCGACTATAATAAAACACACAAGCGTAAGCGCCTCGACGGATGCTTTTTAGTGATGTATGGAAACTGGGGTAGTTCCGCCGAGAATGTCCACTTGCATGGATTATCCAATGGGAAAATGGGAGCAGATTAGAAGTCTTCGCCTTCCACCTTAGGACCGGTGTATTCGCGACGTTCCTTCACTTGAGGGGCTTTCTTCGCAGGAGCCGCCTTTACTTCTGCTTCAGCAGGAGCTTCGTGTACTTCTTCCACTTCTACGTCCTTCTTGCGCACTGGCGCTTTCTTAGGAGCGAGATACATGGTCATGCGCTTACCTTCGAGCACGGGCATTGACTCTACCTTACCGTATTCTTCCAAATCGTTGGCAAAACGGAGGAGCAATACTTCACCTTGTTCTTTGAAGAGGATGCTACGACCACGGAAGAACACATAAGCCTTCACTTTGTCGCCTTCGCTCAAGAAGCCCTTAGCGTGCTTGAGCTTGAAGTTGTAGTCGTGATCGTCGGTTTGAGGACCGAAACGGATTTCCTTCACTTCTACCTTCACTTGCTTGGCCTTGAGTTCCTTTTGGCGCTTCTTCTGCTCGTAGATAAATTTGGAAAAGTCCACTAATCTACAAACAGGGGGTTGTGCGTTGGGGCTGATTTCTACTAAATCTACGCCTTGTTGTTGTGCCATGCGGAGTGCCTCGCGCGAAGACATCACCACGCTATCTCCTTCTTCAGGGATTACACGCACTTCTCGCGCACGAATTTGCTCGTTGACGCGATACTGCTGCTTGAGTTTATCGTTTTTATTGGGTCTCAAATGTCGATAAATTTGGGTTTGTAAATTAGAGAGTCTATTTATTGCGCTGCAAAAGTAAGCATTTCCTAGCAACCTGCAAAGTTTTCGCCCAAAAACATCGACTATTTTTTGCCCTCCTCCATTTTCTTTACCGCTAACTTGTGCTATTTGGCGGATAAGTTGTAACTTTGCACAGTATTTGCGATAGTGTGCAATCTTGAGTTGTGTGTTATGCTCTGCCTACAGCTTCATTCTTTGTGGCTTTGCAGATGGTTCATGTGCCTCTAACGCCCTCCTTAATATATAGATTTTTCAAAATTTCAATCTCATAGTTTCTCAAATTTCAACTCATTAGTTTATGAAACGTATCCTCTCTTTCCTTCTTTTGGCTTTTATCGCCACCACGCTCACAGTGTCTGCCCAGTCGGCTGCGGACAAAATCGTGGGACTGTATCACGTGGTCAAGGACGGTCGCAACTCAAAAGTCAAAATTTTCAAGCATGGCGATGGTTATCGTGCTCAAGTGGTATGGCTCGAAAATATGAAGAATCCCGACGGTAGCCAGCGCACCGACCAGAAGAATCCAGATCCCAAGAAGCGCAACACGCCTTCTAACCAAATCGTGTTGGTGGAAAAGGTGACTTTCGACGGCGATGACACTTGGGAGAATGGACATATCTATGACCCCACGAGCGGGAAGGTGTATCGTGTGGAAATGTATTTCGACAAACCCAACGTGCTCACTGTGAAAGGTAAACTTGGACCTTTCTTCAAACGCGTGTATTGGCAGAAGATTCAATAGTTTGCTCCAGATAGCCGTTTCTTTCACTGGCGCTGAGGTTCAATACTATTCATAGGTAAAAAAGAGGATGCTTTCATTGTGGAAGCATCCTCTTTCTTTATTTGTTTCTAGTTTCTCTAGTTTTTCTAGTTCCACTAGTTCTTCTCGTATTTTTTTTCTTTGTGTTGTTGTCGCTGTGTGGTGCAGCTTATCTAGTTTCTTCAAAGAAGAGTTTGGGAATGTCGGTCAGGCTCTGAGGGTCGACGTAACTTTCGATGTGACGTTTGCGCTTGTCCTCGAGAATTTCATCCACGGCGATGAGAATGCTCGTTTCTTCCACGTTGCCAAATTCGTCGTTGATGGCAGTGCCAAAGACGCGCATGGTGGGGGAGAGGTTCATATAAGCATTGACCAAGGGAGGAATGTTGAACCCGCGTTCGCGCACAGCTTTATTCAAAATCTTGTAGTCTGCGCGGAAGTCCGTTTCGACAAAGATTTTCTTCAGTTCCTCTTCGGGAGTTTCGAGCAACACGGGATTGTTGACCGTGATGAGTCCATCGCGATCGCCAAAGTGACGATTGAGGAAGTAGAGAATCATGTCGCGCGCTTGTCGGTCGAAGCTAGGATACATGGTCATCTTGCCGAAGAAATACTTCAAATCGGGCATGATTACAGTGAGTGCTCCCAGTCCGTCCCAGAGGTTGTCGAGGGCGTAGAGACTTTTGGCAAGGTTGCGCGTGCTTTGGTATTCGAGGGTCACGAAAGATCGTCCCAACTCCACGGTTTGTGGGAGAAAGTTTTCGATGAAATTGTCCGAGAAGGTGAACATGTGACCTGTTGCCAGATAGGGTTGTCCATTTTCGCGGAAGGTGATGTCGCTAGGAGGCAGGAAGCGATAGCCCCCAAGGATTTCTTCTGCATCGGGATTCCACACGATGAGTTGATAGTAGGGGCGTTCGCAAACGTCAAACTCATCGAGGTCCAAGGCTTGTCCCGTACCTCCTCCAGCTGCGCGGAAAGCGATTTCGCGCAATCTGCCGATTTCGCGCATCACATTGGGTGCGTTGTGGTGGGTGATGATATAAATCTCGTTGCCTGCTTTGTTGGTCTTGCGCAACTGCAACTCTGGAGTGAGTTCGCGACGAAGCAAATCACGAGATACGGGTTCGATGATAGCTTGCATATTGTAGGAGGTATGATTTCCAAAACGGAGCTCCATGCTCGATGTTTCCCCTTGTGTGGGAAGATGGGGAGGGAGTGCTCGGAGTTTTTAGAGAAATAATCAGTGTTGTACTGAGGAAGGGAGGGTGTACACCAGATTTCTCACTTCGGCAGCCCATGCAGTGGGGGACTTCTCCGAGGTAAACGACTGCCAAGGGATAGGCTTGCCGATGTGGATGTCGAAGGTGCTGTGTTGGTGCTGGTAGAGTTCGTCTACGAGATAGAGCATTGCCAAATTGAACTTGATGCCTAGTCGCTTGCTCCAATTCGCCAAGCGATAGAAGAAATCGGAATTTCTGCCACCAAAATGGATGGGAACTACATCGCGTTGATATTCGATGCTTTTGCTCACGAAGGTTTTTGCCCAGGGCACATCTTGAATCTGTCCATCAATGCGGCGCGAACATAAGCCAGCTGGAAACATGATCAGATGCTTGTCGCCTGCAAAAGCGGCATTTACCATCTTGGGAAATTCGCGACCTTGGCGCCCCGTCTTGTTGATGGGCACAAAGAGAGGGGCAATGCCAGTGAGGTTCATGAGCAAGTCGTTCGCCAGATAGCAAATGCGACCATCATAGTGGCGGCCGAGGATGGCTCCCAATATCACACCGTCTGCTCCACCCAAGGGGTGATTGCTCACAAAGGTGAAACGACGTCCATCGGCATCTGAGGGCAAGTTTTCCAATCCATGCACATTGAGCTTAAATCAAGATGGTGCATGCAGTCTTCTAGCCATTGCACGCCTTGAATCTCCCCCTCTTTTGCGATAAACTGGTTAAGCCAATCCTGGTGGATTGTCTTTTTGAGATAGCGCACCAAAAAATCAGGAATGAAACGTGCTTTACGTCCCATCTTGTTGCGCAAAATCTGGTCGATGTCGATGAGATAGGGTTGTGCCATAGAGGAGAAGGTGGATGTGCGACTTGTAGAAGCACGCACATTTATGTCGTGTATGGGTTTGCAAAGTTAGCAATAAAAACTAAAACTTCGGGCTAAAATGACTTGTTTTCTGCACTTTTTTGCCGTTTTGCGCAGTTTATTGTAGAGTGCGCAAAGTCTGTTTTTCTTGCTTCAAATGCTTCTTTTGCAGGTGAAAAAAGGAGGTGGCAGTGAGAGGGGGAAAAGAGGGAGGATAGGGAGAAAAAAGAAAAGCACCAATCAAAATGATTGATGCTTTGGCTTGAGTTGCGGAGGCTCGACTCGAACGAACGACCTCCAGGTTATGAGCCTGGCGAGCTACCAACTGCTCCACTCCGCGATATAATGTTTTGCGCATCGGTTGTTTCCGAATTGCGATTGCAAAGGTAGTGACTTTTTTGTTATCCTCCAAATTTTTGAGGAGAAAAATGTACTTTTATGCGCATTTTCTCGTTTTCACTCTGTTTCCACTGGTGGATTTGTGCAAAATGGGGTGGAAACGGAGAGAAGATGGCAAGTGCCTTTCGCATTGTAAAAGCGGCAGCGGTGAGGAAAAAAAGAGAAAAGGCTGAGTGCCCAGATAGGGACTCAGCCTTGTTGTGTGAAGTGTGCTACGAGAGGAAGCCAAGGAGTGATGGGCATTCGCACTAAATTAGGATGCTGCCTATAAAGCGCAGAGCTATAAAGTGCAGGGCTAAAATAGGGCTTCCGCGCTCGAGGTTGGTTTAGAATTCGTCGACAGTGGGGTCAACGTTGCGGATACCTTCGATTTCACCGAGGTGGTCGGGTTGGTCGTTTACAAGACCGATGTTCACAGCACCGTCCTTCGTCATGGTTTGTACAGAAGAACTGTAGCCAGGAAGTGTGGGGTGTAGACGATAAGCTGTGGTGCCGACACAGAAGACGATTTGTCCTCCAGGTCCGGGAATGTTGAGCTGACGAGGATATTCCTTCGTACCAGAAGCAATGACCTTACGCACCACTTGACCATTGGGGCGGGTGTATTCGACCATGAGCTTGAAGTTATTGGAAGATCCTGTGGGGAAGCTCGCAAATTCACCAGAGAGGAGCTTTGTAGCAGGATTGTATTTCGCCACATTGCGAGCGCGGGTCACAGAGAGCAAACCAGCAGCGCCTACTCGTTCGCCACTTACAGCAAGGTGACTGTTGATCTGTGTGCCAGAAGCCAAGTTGAGCACCACCTTAGAGGCGTCGAAAGGTTCACCGGCAGGAAGTCCGAGCCACTTGTGAGGATCTACCATGTAGAAGCGCGTGAGCTGTGAGGCTTTATGCAAACGGATGGTTTGGAAGTCAGAGCGGTCGTTGCTTTGGTAGACGGTCTGTGCCACGTAAGTTTCCCAGGGGATGGGATGGAAGTAGGCAGCTGAGCCGCTGACACCGATTATACCATTGTCGCCTTGGTGGCTCACCACGAGGAGATATTCGTGGGGTTGCACGTTGCTAGGCGTAGCAGAGTAAGAGATGGCCTTGAGCGAGTCGGTGTGGTAGATGAAGTCCTGCATGAGGAACTGCTGATTGTTCATCGCAGGGTTCTTTTGGAGGATATACACCACCATGCCGCGCAAGTGCTGCGTGAGAGCAGACGAAGGAATGCCATAGGTTTGCGTGTCTTCCCATCCTTCGATGCCTGTGTAGGTGCCATCGTCTTGGAGGATGAAGCGAGCAAATTCGTGCACAAAGCCAGGACGATTTCGGAGATCAAACTGGTTGGTGCGGCTCAAAGGTGACTGAGTGGGCACAGAAGAGAGTGGATTGTAGAAATAATTGACAAAGGTGCCCTTAGGAAGCATCAACTTGAGGTTGCGGCTGTAGGTGTTGCCCTTGTCGTTGCGTGCCATGAAGACCACTTCGTTGTCGATTTCCACATCGTTGAGGCGTGCCATAGGAGGAGCCGTGATGGTGATGGTCTTGTCAGCTTCGTTGACCTTGTATTTCCAGTTGGCAGGCATAGAAGCGTAGACAGCCTTCAAGTCGTCTGCTTTGGTGAAGGGGAAGGTCATGGTTTGACCTGGAGCAAAGCGAAGTTCGCGAGTGGTGGGCACGTAGCGTCCGCTCATGTCGCTGTTGTCGTCGGCATCGACGCTCTTCTCGGGTTGGATGTCGAAGTTGAGATCGGGAAGTACGGGGATGCGCACCACGGGAAGGGTGGGATAGGTGGTGTTGATAATGATGGAATCGCCAGCCGCATTGAAAGAAATCTTAGAAATAGGGCTGATCACACCAGGTTGTCCGTTGTCTCCCTTGGGACCTTGAGGACCTTGAGGGCCACGAGGACCAGTTGCGCCGTTCTTACCGTCCTTACCGTCCTTACCATTGACACCGTCTTTTCCGTTGACGCCATCCTTACCATTAACGCCATCTTTACCATTAATGCCATCTTTACCGTCCTTACCGTCCTTACCGTCTTGGGCTTTTGCCAAAACCTTTTCACCATTTGCCATGACGAACTCGGTGCGGCCGTCACACCAAGTGACAGTCCAGTAGAAACGAGGGTCGCTGTTGTTGTCTTTGTCTTGTGCAGCGCCGAAGACGGGGGTGCAAGCATCTTTACCATTAACACCGTCTTTTCCGTCTTTACCATTCTGACCAGGAAGACCTTGAGGACCTTGTGCAGGCTTGCCAGTGTTGTTGCCATTGATATACCAGTTGCCATCGCCACCGATGGTTACTTCAAAGGCAGGAGTCACACCGTCTTTACCGTTGACGCCATCCTTACCGTCCTTACCATCCTTACCGTTGACACCGTCTTTTCCGTCGCGACCGAAGGGCACAAAGATAGTGGTGTTGCCAAGTGTGAGATAAGCACCAGTGGTGTCGGCGTCGTTTTCGACAGCATAGATGAGCTTAGACACGGGTTTGCGATCGCGAATCATGTTGATGGCTTCTTGCAAATCGTTGACTTGACGATTGAAGGCATCGGCTTGGTTTTGGAGATCTGCCAAAGCCACGCTGGTGGTATATTGACGCTGATAGAGTTCTTGAGCATCCTCTTTGTAGCAACTGTGCAAAGTGGCCAAGGATGAGGCAGCAAGACCCAACCAAACGAGCGTTTTAGTGGTGAAATATTTTTTCATTTTGATAGAGCTATTCGTTATAAGTCTGCTTCCGACGCTTTGTTTGACGTGACTGTCCAAAGCGTCTGAGAGTGCAGTGCCCGGAGTGAGCACTGAAGTCTCTCAAAGCAATGGGTGATGTTATCTCAAAGTGATGCGTTGCAAGTTTTGGAGTGCGGCAGGAGCGTCAGAGATTTGGAAGAATTGACGTGCAGCATCCCATTGTCCGTTGCGTGCGAGGGCTACCCCCAAGAGGTTGTAGTAAGCCCCGTCGTTGAGTTTGAAGCTCTGGAGCAAGCGGAGGGCGTCGGCATTTTGTTGTGCTTCGAGCAATTGGTGCGCGCGGCAGAGTTTTGCCAAAGGAGCATCGGGGTGGATGCGTTGCAAAGTGGCAAGTGCTGTTTTACCTTCGGCAGTGTTCACACCATAGTCGAGTGCTACGGCAAACATCTCTTCTGCACCCACGTTTTCGGGTTGCGTCTTCATCATTTCCTTAGCCTCAGGAAGGGCGTAAGCGCGGACGTCAAACTGCACCGTGTAGGAACTCTTGCGGAGATAGGGATAAACATTTGCCAAAGTTCGGGATAACCTGCGATACGTTTGATTTCTTGCTTCACCACCTCCGTGTCGGGTTGACGTTGGAGGAGAGCGAGCACTTCGCTAGCGCTGGGGAGGTTTGGATTTTTGGTCAAGGTATCGCGCAGACCATCCCAGTTTTCTGTCATACGACCGATTTGGAATTGACCACGATCGAGTTGTGGGTTGTGCGCCACGAGATAGTCGATGATGGATTGCGCACGGCCGGTAGACAAACGGAAGTTGTTGTTGAGCGGACCTTCTGGCGATGCAAAACCTTCCACGCGGATGTTGCGCACGCGGTAGTCCTTGTTGGCGGTGATGTTGCGGAGTTCGTTGTCCACACGAGCTAACTCAGCTGCATTGTTGTGGAGGTTGCGCACGATATACGTCTTGTTGAGCGGATAGGTGAGTGCGATGCTTGCAGAGTAGTTGCGGGGCTTAGCCTCGGGGAGGGTGATGCGTTCGGGCAATCCCAAGAGGAGTTGTGCAGCCAATTCGGGAGTGAACTGCTGACGTGGTTTTTGTGGCATCACGGGAGAGGGCGCGGGCGTGGGTTCGTAGGCCAATTGTGGGGCTTCTTGGCGGAACTTATAGACGAGACCCACAGCCGGTTGCCACACATAGCTGTCGTAGGCATGGCGGATGCTACGCACACCATCGATGGCGCGGTCGTGTTGCCAGATGAGGCGATTGTTCACATCGATGGCCCAGCGTGGAGAGAGGTTGAAGCGAACAGCCACATCACCACCGAGACCGAAGGTGAGTGACTTGTTGACATTAGGAGCAACGGTTTTCCCTGTTTCGAGATTCACGATTTTAGCATCGTAGTGGCTCAAGTAAACCCCAGGGCGCAACCAGAGTTCTACGGGTTTTTCGGTGTAAGCCGATGCGTAGAACAAGCGAGTGAGATTGAAGTTGGCGTTGATAGAAGCCTGCCAGAAGCAGATTTGGCTCTTGAGGTTGGGGAAGGGAGTAGCGGCGATTTGCACTTGCTGCGGATTGTTACCTTGTTCCCCGATGAGTGTTTTTCCGTCACGACTATTGGTAGGGGAAATGATACACCGTACCATCAATCATGGTGTAGGGATAGTAGGTGTAAGCGTCGTGCTGACCAAGATAGAAATTGCGTTGGAAGTTGTTGGAGAAGGCATGGCTGCGTCCTGCGCCAAAGGCAGCTTGCAAACCAAATACCGAGGTAAATTGGTATCCACCGCTGAGTTGTGCACCAAGCCCCAAGTGAAGATTGCCTTCGTTGGTCCAAGAGTAAAGCGTTCCAAAGGTGAGGGGAGACATCGCTTCAGCACCAACAAACCAGTAGTTGGAGCGATATTGACGGCGAGATTCATGGCGAGTCTCTGTGGGATCGGTAGATGCCGTTGCCGCCTTGCTGTTGTTGGACAAAGCTACGACGTTTTCGGCAGAAGTCAGAGGAGAAGTAAGGCTGCTATTACTTGCAAAAGCAGGAATAGAGGTTGTGCTCACCGCCAAAAGTCCAAGAGCCAGCATATAACTCTGCGACTTGGCAGCACGCTTCTTAGTGTTCTGTAGATTCATTTTCATTGATATGATTGTTGTGTAATAAGCTGATTAACCCCAATCGGTCATTAGACTCTTATAGCGCAATTCGTTATAGAGAATAGCGCAATTCGTTATAGAGAAGATAACTTCCAGTCATCTTTCATTTTCTTGTTGGCATCTTGTTTCTTGTTGGATTTCATCCTTCGTTTTCTCGCCATGGCATAACTCGAGCAAGCTCGGTTCTACTCATTTGGCTTAACGAAAACGTTCGTTCTCGACGTAGCTCGCTACGCCTTCGAACGCACAACCAACCATCTGCTCAGCAATCCAATGAAATCTGTTCCGGATCTAATGACCTATTTGGGTTAACAAAGAGTGTGAATAGGCACACTTGCTCATTCGCGCTCCTTAGAAATATCTAAAAGTTCGCCCACATCTGGACTGAACGTAATATGTATGCAGATTTTATGCTGCGAAGATACTGCTAATTCATCGATAAATCCCTAAGAAACTTGGGATTATGGTGATGATTTAACTTATTTTACATGCAATAACGTAGGTAGATACGTCAAATACCTCATTCAGACTCTTTCTAGTTTTTTGTAAACAGGGTTCTTTCTATCAGTTACGTAACACTTTGCGTTGTCGTTTGGATACGAAAGGATTTTGTAGAGTTTTAGGGAAAACATTAGCGCGCTACAACAATTCGGGGAGTTGGAACAGACGCGTGCCGTTGGATCCCTTGATGAGAATGAGATGGTCGTTGAGAGGGTGCGCTCCGAGTTCGGCTTTCACCGCTTCCACATCTGCGAAGGTGCGGAAGAGGGCAGCTTGGTCGGCAGAGAGTGTGGTGAGGGCTTGGGCAAATTCGCTGCCCACGAGCCACACTTGTTGGCAACCGGTAGTGAGCGCCAGTTGCAACACCTCAGCATGAGCATCGGCAGATGCTGTGCCCAGTTCGCGCATATCGCCGAGAATCATCATCTTGTGCGCATCTTCCGTCTGTGCAAAGCTGTGGAGCGCTGCGTGCATGGAAGAGAGGTTGGCATTGTAGGCATCAATGATGAGGCGGTTGTGCTGGGTCTTGCGATATTCTGAGCGATTGTTGTTGGGGGCATAGTTGCGCAGTGCCTTGTCGATGGATGCCACGTGGACATTGTAGGTGAGTCCTACGAGAACTGCCGCCAAAGCATTGTCGAGATTGTAAGCCCCGATAAGCTGCGTCGCCACTTCGTGCCATTGTCCTCCGTTTTTGCGCCAACGGAAGGTGAGGAAGGGGTCGCATGACACCACTTCGCCCTCGACCACATATCCGTGGTCGGGCGAACCATAAGTGAGGGTGGGCAGTCCTTCTGCACGGGGAGCAAGGTGAGGATTGTCGCCATTGAGGAAGACGAAGAGGGGAGTAGAGCCTTCGCGGAATTGTACATTGCCTTCTACTTCCTCGAGCAACTCCATGTTGCGTTTGCGGATGTTCTCATAGAGTTCCGTTTTCGCTTGGATTACTCCTTCAAACGAACCGAAACCTTCGATGTGCGCTTTGCCCACATTGGTGATGAGGCCGCAGTTGGGCTTCACGATGTTGGAGAGCAAAGCAATTTCCCCGATGTGGTTAGCCCCGGTTTCGATGACGGCAAACTCGTGTTCGTCGGTGAGACGGAGTAGGGTGAGAGGCACCCCGATGTGGTTGTTGAGATTGCCCTCAGTAAAGAGTACATTTAATTTTTCAGCAAGCACAGCAGCCACCAGTTCTTTGGTGGTTGTCTTGCCGTTGGTGCCGGTGATTTGAAGGATGGGAGTGTCTAGTTGACGACGATGGTAGGCTGCCAAAATTTGGAGGGAGATGAGGACATCTTCCACCAAAATGCAGCGCTCGTCTAGTTGAGCTATTTGAGCATCGTCGACCACAGCGTAAGCACATCCAGCTTCTAGGGCTTGGAGGGCAAACTGGTTGCCATCGAAGCTCGCACCTTTGAGGGCGAAAAACATGCTGTCTTTCACCAAATGGCGCGTATCGGTGGAGATGTGGGGGTGACGAAGAAAGAGTTCGTAAAATTCTGCTATAGACATAATCTAAAGATTTAGGTGCAAAAGTAGCAGTTCTCGGCGAATAACAAAAAATATAATCCAATTATTTGCCTGTCGAGAAACAAAAAAGTACCTTTGCAGCAAACTCAAAGACCATGTTTCCTGCTCCACACTATACAATGAACCTCCGCGGAAAGCTCGTGGATTTGCAACGCCCTTGGGTGATGGGCATCTTAAACGTTACCCCCGACTCATTTTATGCCGATTCGCGCACTCCAATGGCTGAGCCAGAACGTATCGCGCAGCGAGTGCGCCAAATGTTGGCAGAAGGGGCAGATGTCATTGATGTAGGAGCTTATTCGTCACGTCCGGGAGCAGACGACATCTCTCCGATGGAAGAAATGCGCCGTTTGGAGGTGGCGCTCACTGCGGTGCGTGAAGTGTTCCCCGAGGTCTATGTGTCGGTCGATACATTCCGTTCAGAGGTGGCGCATCAGTGTGTGGAGCACTTTGGCGTGGATATGATCAATGACATTTCGGGGGGCTTGCTCGATCGAGCCATGCCCAAGGTGGTGGCGCGACTAGGTGTGCCCTACATCATCATGCACATGAAGGGGAATCCCGAAACGATGCAGACGTCTCCCGAATATCAAGACGTCTTGGCAGAAGTCTTGGAGTTTTTGGCGCGTCAGCAACAGCGATTTTTCGATGCTGGTGGTAAAGATGTAATCATCGATCCTGGATTTGGTTTTGGAAAGACCTTGCTGCACAACTATCGCTTGATGGACCGTCTTCAAGACTTTCACGAACTTCATGCACCGCTCTTGGTGGGCGTGAGTAGGAAGTCCATGATTTATAAATTGCTGGAAACGAATCCTCAAGAAGCCCTCAATGGGACAACCGTGCTCCACACGATTGCTATGATGAAGGGCGCGCATATCTTGCGTGTGCACGATGTGCAGGCGGCTGTGGAAGCGCGCACCCTTGTAGAAACCATGTGGCATGCCAGTTGACCCTAGGCACTGATATGGCTCACTCCATACTATATAAGGACTGAGCGTTGTTTGTACAAAGGATTATCGTCCTGTGGTCGGAGGAAGAGAGTAATAATCAAAGGAAGAGACTAGCGTCAAACTGCACCTAGCATCTCAGAAAAGATAAACATCGATTCATGTTAGAATTAGGATTTAAGGACATCTTAGATATAGTGCTCGTAGCACTGTTGTTGTTCTATTTGTATCGCTTGATGCGCGCCTCAAGTTCTGCCAATATCTTCACGGGCGTGCTCGTGTTTATAGTGGTGTGGATTTTGGTGTCGCAGGTGTTAGAGATGCGTTTGTTGGGCGGAATCTTCGACCGCATGGTCAATGTCGGTTCGCTCGCCCTCATCGTTTGTTTCAAGGGGAGATTCGTCACTTTTTCTCCACCATCGGCACCCAGCGTGCCACGCGCCTGTTCAAATGGCTGAGACGCACCCCGCAAGAAGAGGTGTCTCGCGAACTCATCATGCCCATCGTGCGCGCTTGCATGGCGATGGGGCGTCAAAAGGTGGGAGCACTCATCGTGGTAGAAGGCATGGGAAGTTTGCAAGATGAAATCAACACCGGTGAAATCATTGACGCGGCTATTTCGCAACGCCTCATTGAAACGATTTTCTTCAAGAATTGTCCGCTCCACGATGGAGCAATGATTGTGGGCAAAGGACGGGTAAAGGCTGCGGCTTGTATTCTCCCCGTGTCGCACAACAATAACATTCAGAAAAACTTAGGTTTGCGCCACCGCTCAGGCTTGGGCATCTCTCAGAAGACTGACTGCCTCTCCATCATCGTGAGTGAGGAAACGGGTTCTATCTCTATTGCTTACCAAGGCGAACTGAAATTGCGCCTTACTTCTGAGGAACTCGAGGAACGCTTGGCACACGCTGTGGAACTTTGGTAATCCATTATCCCAAATAACCACCTGCTTATGCGACGAGGCTGTTGGGCATTGTGCCTGACAGCCTCGTCGCTATAGAGATACTTTGTGAAAGGACTTTGCTATAGATGGACTTTGTGCAAGATGATGGACTTTACTATTGTCGGACTTTGCGAAACATTCGTCATGCGACACGCAGAATAAGTAGGCACAGACCACCGTTGTGCTGTGATTTGATGAAAAATAATTCGGGTTTTATTCTGTATTCTCTCAGATTTCATTATCTTTGCGAATAGATTATTCGAGCAGAACCAGGCATTTTGCCACACAGAAGAGTAGAGCAACCCGAACTATACCATATTTCTGCCTTATCGCACGTCTTCTTCTTGATATTCAGATGCTTGATAGTCTTCCTTGGTTCAGAAAGATTTACCACCATGACAACCGATAATACCAAAAACTTCCCTCCGTGAAAAAAATAGGATACGGACTCGGTGATATGTCTTCCAGTATGTTTTGGAAGATATTTTCGTACTACCTCCCTATTTTCTATTCCGATGTGTTCGGGCTTCATCCTTCCGATGCAGCAATACTGCTCTTGATTACTAAACTTTATGATGCTGTGTCAGACCCTGTGATGGGACTGATAGCCGACCGCACTCGCACGCGCTGGGGACGCTATCGTCCGTGGCTACTTTGGGTGGCTTTGCCCTTCGCCTTGGTCGGCATCCTATCGTTCTACACTCCCGATGCTAGTTACTCCTTTAAGCATGTGTATGCCTATGTCACCTACCTGATGATGATGACAGTCTACACGGCTATCAACGTGCCTTACGGTGCGATGCTCGGTGTGATGACAGAAGATAGCAACGAAAAATCTGTTTTCTCGTCCTATCGTATGTTCTTTGCTTACATCGGTAGCTTTTTGGCGATGGGATTGTTTGGACTCTTCGAGAAAGAAGTCATTGGTACTGTCAATGAAGCTGGCAAGGTCATCAAAGGTGTGGGCGATGCGTCTCCCATGCAGTGGACCTTGATTGTGACGGTTATTGCTGCGCTTTGCGCCATCCTCTTTGTGTTGTGCTTTGCCATGACGCGCGAACGAGTGAAGTTGCCCGAACAGAAAGAAAAGCAATCTATCAAGGAAGATATGAAGCACCTGCTCAAAAATAGCCCCTGGTGGCTGTTGTTGGGTGCAGGTATCGGACAACTCTTGTTTGGTTCCATCCGAGGTGGTGCCGCAGCTTATTATTTTGCCAACATCTTGGGCACAGATGTACTCATCACCTGCGCGGTGTTCTTGACCATCGGCGAATTGGCACAGATGGCAGGTGTGGCATTTGCTGTGCCTCTCGCACAAAAGGTTGGTAAGAAGACCACTTTCTTTGCTTCTCTCATCTTTATTGCGGTGGTGAGTGCTGTAATCTGGTTCCTCCCCGTCGATACGAATGCCGGCATGATTGGGCTTATCGCCAGTCAAATCGCCATTTGCATCGGCATCGGTGTGGGCGCGCCCATGATTTGGTCGATGATGGCAGACGTAGCCGACTATTCCATCTGGAAACACGGCAACGCTAGTACGGGATTAATCTTCTCTTCTTCGTCCATGGCACAAAGTTTGGTGGTGCTATCGGTGGTTTCATCCTCTTGCAGGTGCTCGCTTTTGCCGCCTATAACAAGGATGTCACTGTGCAAGCTCCCGAAACCTTGGCAGCTATCAAGGCGTTGATGAGTTGGATACCTGCGATAGGGGCACTTATAGGAGCTTTGTGCTTGTTCTTCTATCCCTTGACCACGAAGAAAATGAATGAAATACAAAATAAACTATCATAATGGATAACAAACTGACCATAGCTGGAGCACCGCTCCCCAATATGCCCTGGGAGAATCGTCCCGAATCTTGCAATGATGTTTTGTGGAGATATTCCGCAAACCCCGTGATTCCTCGTGACCTCTTGCCCGACAGCAACAGTATTTTCAACTCCGCAGTAGTGCCTTTCAAGGATGGATATGCAGGTGTGTTCCGCGTGGACGACAAAAACCGCCGCATGACCCTCCACGTGGGTTTTTCCAAAGATGGCTTGAAGTGGGACATGAATCCCGATACCATCAAGTTTGAAGGTGCTGCTCCCGAAGTGGCAGAGTGGGGCTATGGCTACGACCCTCGTGTGGCTGAGATTGATGGCCGCTACTATGTGTCGTGGTGCAACGATCATCACGGACCTACTATTGGCTTGGCTTGGACCGATGACTTTGTGACCTTCCACCAACTGGAGAATGCTTTCTTGCCCTACAACCGCAATGGTGTGCTCTTCCCCAAGAAAATTAATGGTCGTTTTGCCATGCTTTCTCGTCCTTCCGACACGGGACACACTGCTTTCGGTGACATCTTCTATAGTGAGTCTCCCGATCTCGAATTTGGGGACGCCATCGTCATGTGATGGCACCTGCAGAGTTCAAAGAGAGCGCATGGCAGTGCATGAAGATTGGGGCAGGGCCTGTGCCTATCGAAACTTCTGAAGGCTGGTTGCTCATCTACCATGGCGTGCTCCATTCTTGCAATGGTTATGTCTATGCCTTCGGTTCTGCGCTTTTAGATTTGGAACAACCTTGGAAGGTGCTGGCTCGTAGCGGACAATACTTGATTTCTCCTCGTGAAATCTATGAATTGGCAGGCGATGTGCCCAACGTGACCTTCCCTTGCGCTTCATTGCACGATCCCGAAACTGGAAGAATCGCCATCTACTACGGATGCGCGGACACTGTGACAGGATTGGCGTTCGGATATATCCCCGAAATCATTGAGTTTACTAAACGCACCAACATATTAAAATAGCAATGAGATTTCTTGTCGCCGTAATCGCTCTACTCATTCCCTTCTTTTCCAGTGCGAGACAGCTGACGGATTATGTGCATCCATGGGTGGGGTCGTCCAATTTTGGGACGACCAACCCTGGTGCAGTTTGTCCGAACGGCATGATGAGCGTCTCTCCCTTCAACGTCACTGGATCGGAGAAAAACAAGTGGGACAAAGACAGCCGATGGTGGTCTACGCCCTACACTTCAGACAACTGCTGGTTTACTGGTTTTTCTCACGTCAATCTGAGTGGAGTGGGATGTCCAGAATTGGGAACGATCCTCACGATGCCAACTTCTGGAGAGCTTTCAACCGACTATCTGTTGTATGGGAGCGAATACACGGGCGAGACGGCGCAACCAGGCTATTATGCCTTGAAACTCTCAAAGTATGACATCTTGGCGGAGGTGGCATCTACGATGCGCTCTTCCATCGAACGCTACACTTATCGCAAGGGTAAGGCGCATGTCATTGTCAATCTCGGACAAGGTCTCACGAACGAATCGGGTGGCTTCATCCGAAAGGTTAGTGACACCGAAATTGAAGGCATGAGATTGTGTGGTGGATTTTGCTATCACTCTCAAGCGGTCTTCCCACAATATTTTGTGATTCGTGTGAACAAGAGTCCTAAAGAAGCTGGTTTTTGGAAGAAGCAACCCAACATGACCGCCGAAGCAGCGTGGGACGAACATGCAGGCAAATATAAGGTCTACACCGATTATGCCCGCGAAATGGCAGGCGATGATCTCGGTTATCGTTTCACCTTCGACGCAGAGGATGGAGAACAAATCTGCGTGCAGATGGGCGTATCATTCGTGAGTTGTGAGAACGCTCGTCAAAATCTCGATGCAGAACAGCTTGGCTGCAACTTGATCAAGTGCGTGCTGAGTCCCATCGCCAGTGGGAAGAAGCCCTCGAAAGAGTAAAAGTGAGTGGCGGCACCGAGGAACAGAAGGAAATCTTCTACACGGCACTTTATCACGCGCTCTTGCACCCCAATGTGCTCAATGATGTCAATGGAGAATATCCCTTGATGCAAGGCGGAAAGTATGCTGCGCAAAATGGCATTGAGGTGGTGAACCCCGGCATTGGAAAGGTGGCAAAAGGTCACAATCGTTACACGGTGTTCTCCCTTTGGGACACCAGTCGCAACCTGCACCAGTTACTCACCTTGGCTTACCCCGAGAAACAGATAGACATGGTACGCAGCATGGTGGACATGTACAAAGAATGGGGCTGGATGCCTAAGTGGGAACTGTATGGTCGCGAAACTTTCACCATGGAAGGCGACCCCGCTATTCCAGTGATAGCAGACACCTATCTAAAAGGACTCACCGACTTCGACATCCAAGCGGCATATAAAGCCTGCCTCAAGTCTGCCAATACCCCAGGCAAAGACAACAAGATTCGCCCTGACGTGGATCCTTATATCGCGAAAGGCTACATTCCTCTAGGTTATTTCGCGCAGGATTTCTCTGGAGACAACTCCGTGTCTCACGCTTTGGAATATTACGTAGCTGACAATGCTTTGGCTTTGTTGTCTGACAAACTAGCACAAGAAGCAAAGAATAGCGCGCAGAAGGCAGAATACCAAAAGTATGCAAAGGAGTTTAGAAAGCGCTCCAAAGGTTGGCGCCATTACTATAGCAAAGAGTCCGGTACTTTGCGCCCCTTGAACAGCGATGGCACTTTCATCTCGCCCTTCAATCCCAAAGATGGGGCTGACTTCTCCAATACCCCTGGTTTTCACGAGGGTAGTGCGTGGAACTATACCTTCTACGTGCCCCACGACATCGAAGGCCTGGCGAAGGCTATGGGCGGTGATAAAGCCTTTGTAGCCAAACTCCAAAAAGTCTTTGATGAAGGACTTTATGATCCAGCCAACGAACCCGACATCGCTTATCCTTTCCTCTTTAGCCGATTCAAGGGTGAGGAACACCGTACAGAAAAAACTGTGGCTGCCCTCTTGAAGAAGTATTACACCACTCGCCCCGATGGCATTCCTGGCAACGACGACACAGGGGTGATGTCTGCATGGGCAGTATTTAGCATGATTGGAATGTATCCCGATTGTCCTGGCGAACCCCAATATACGCTTTTCCCTCCTGTCTTTGACAGTGTGGAAATCAATGGGAAATACGTCATCCGCAAGGATCAGAAATAAAGAAACACCGTATCACACACCAAGAATTTGTCAGAGATTATGCAAAATAACGGAGGATTCAGTCTCAAAGAGGCCTTCAGAGGCTTCCGCACGATAGTGCTATTTACCGCTTTGTCGAGCACTGCCTTATCGTGTGTCAATGTAAAGATGGACACCTACGCCAAACAGGTGGACACCCGCATTGGCACCGGAGGACATGGGCACGTGTTTGTTGGCGCAAATGTTCCCTTTGGTATGGTTCAGTTGGGACCAACCAGTGTGCCGCAAGAATGGGACTGGACATCGGGCTACCATGCTTCGGACAGCACGGTGATTGGATTTTCCCACACCCACTTGAGTGGTACGGGAATTGGCGATTTGTTTGACATCACCGTCATGCCTGTGGTTGGTAAGTCTGTGTATGAAAGAGGCAAAGTGGGACAACCCGAAACGGGGCTTTGGTCATATGCTGATCGCTCCAAAGAAATCTCTATCCCAGGATATTACAGTGTTCCCCTCACCCGCTACGGCATTTTGGCAGAACTCACCGCCACCGACAGAGTGGGGCTCCACCGCTACACCTTCCCCAAATCGGATGAGGCAGCCATCGTGCTCGATCTTGAAAACGGTGGTTGCTGGGACAAGGCAGAAGATACTCACATCGAGGTGGTAGACGGCAATAGCATCCGTGGTTGGCGTCACTCCAAAGGATGGGCTAAAGCGCAGAAGATGTTCTTCTATGCCGTGTTCTCTAAGCCTTTTGAAAGGAACGAGAAAATGTTTATCCAAAAGGATGGACAGACCAGATATGCCCGATTCTCTTTCCGTACGCAGCAAGGCGAGCAAGTGTTGATGAAAGTCGGCATCTCTGCCGTAAGCATGGACGGTGCGAAGATGGCTGTGGAAAAGGAACAACCTGCCTGGGAATTTGAAAAGACGAAAGCAGGCTTGGGAACGCTGGAACAAGGAACTCTCTAAAATCAAGATTGAGACTTCCGACGAACCTTCTCGCAAAATCTTCTACACCGCCCTCTACCACACGATGGTAGCACCTTCGCTCTTCTCAGATGTCGACGGAGCATACAGAGGTGCTGATGGAAAGGTCTACAACAAGTCGCGCAATGTCTACACGACCATGTCGCTTTGGGACACTTACCGCGCTGCGATGCCCTTGTATCACATCATTCATCCCTCCAAGCGTGCGGATTTGATCAACACGATGTTGGACATCTTCGACGAACAAGGGAAGTTGCCCGTATGGCATCTCATGGGCAACGAAACCGACTGCATGGTGGGTAATCCTGGTGTGATTGCCGTGGCAGAGGCCATCGTCAAAGGAATAGAAGGCATCGACAAAGAGAGAGCTTATAAGGCTTGCAAGGCTTCGGTGATGCTCGACGAGCGCGGACAAGATATTCGCAAGAAATATGGTTACATCCCTTGTGACTTATACGAAGAAGCCTGTGCCAACGACATGGAATATGCCATTGCCGATGCTGCTGTAGCCAATGCGGCTCGCGTGCTGGGTCATCATGAAGACGAAAAGTTCTTCAGAAATCGCAGCCACAGTTGGAGAAACTTCTTTGACAAAGAGACCCAGTTTGTGAGAGGTCGCACTGCCGATGGCGGATGGCGCACTCCTTTCAATCCTTTCTCCGCTGAACACCGAGCCAATGACTATTGCGAAGGCAATGCTTGGCAATACACGTGGCTTGCTCCTCACGATTTGAAAGGATTGCTCGAGGCTTTCGGAGGCAGAGACAAGATGACGCACCGTCTCGACTCTCTCTTCAAAGCACCCTCAGTGCTCGGCAAGGATGCGTCTCCCGACATGTCTGGCTTGATTGGACAATATGTTCATGGCAATGAACCCAGCCACCACATCATCTATCTCTACACCATGTCTGGTCAACCTTGGAAGACGGCTGACAAGGTGCGTGAGATCCTAGAAGGTCAATATCACGCAGTCCCTGATGGACTCTCGGGCAATGAGGATGTGGGTCAAATGTCGGCTTGGTACATCTTGACTGCGATGGGCTTCTACAACGTAGAACCTGCTTCGACAAAGTATTGGTTTGGTAGTCCCCTCTTTGACAAAGTTTCGATTGTAGTGAGCAAAGACGGCAAGACGAAGTTTGACATCAACACCGTCAATAACAGCAAAGAGAACAAGTATATCCAAAAGATTACGCTCAACGGAAAAGAGTGGAACAAGCCTTATATAGAATATGGCGACATCGTCAAGGGTGGCAAACTCACTTTCTACATGGGGGCACAACCTGCAGTGTGGTATAACTGGGAAACTGCCAACGAAGCGGCAAAATAAGTCATCACATCAGGCGATAACAATGGCTTGTTTTGGGCTTTAACGCAGGCACTACTGGCAAAATAACTTCTGAGTATTGGGAGGATAGGGGAACGTTCCACATCCTCACTAAGAGCGGAAACAGCTGTTGGCAAGCCCAAGGCTTCTCCCTCCTTCTCGCATAAATCTTTGAACAACGAATAATAGCAAAGCATGAATATATTTGAAGATAATCGTACTGTGCTGACATTGGATGCAGGCGGTACTAACATGGTTTTCGGAGCCATGAAAGGCGGTAAACCCACTCCTTTCTCTGTGACACTCCCTTCCAATGCCCACGATTTGGACCTCTGTCTAAATACAATGGTCGAAGGGTTCAACCGTGTGATCGAAACACTCTCTGAAAAACCGCTTGCTATCAGTTTCGCCTTCCCTGGCCCTGCTGATTATCCCAACGGCATCATCGGAGGATTCCTTCCCAACTTTCCCTCCTTCCGCGACGGTGTGGCACTCGGTCCATTCTTGCAAAAAAAGTTTGGTATCCCTGTCTTCATCAACAATGACGGTGATCTCTATGCTTATGGCGAGGCACTCGGAGGTGTGTTGCCAGAGGTCAATGCCAAGATTACTGCACAAGGCGGAAAGAAGCAATACAAGAACCTCATCGGCTATACCTTCGGCACAGGTTTGGGCATCGGTTGCGTGATTGGTGGCAAACTCAACATCGGAGATAATTCGTGCGTAGAAACTTTCTGCTTGCCACACCCCGATAATCGCGAAGTCATCATCGAAGATGGTGCAGCCATCCGTGCGGTGAAACGTGTCTATGGAGAGTTGTCGGGAGATGCCAACCACGGTTTGGAACCCAAAGACATTGCTGCCATTGCTCACGGAGAGAAAGAAGGGAATCAAGAAGCTGCCATCAAAGCCTTTGCAAAAATGGGTGAAGTAGCAGCAGAAGGCATTCGTTTGGCGGTCACCCTCATGGACGGTCTTGTGGTCATTGGCGGTGGCATCATGGGCAGTCACGATTTGCTCATGCCTAGCATCCTCAAGACCTTGCGTGGCAAGATTCATACGATGTCCGGGGATGAACTCGATCGCGTGTTGATGAAGGTGTATAACCTCGATGATGATGCCGAATTTGCAGCCTTTGCCAAAGGTGACGCTCGTGAAATCAAAATCTATGGCTCGGAAGAAACTGTGGTCTATGATCCACAAAAGCGCATTGGAATCATGCGTTCCAAGATTGGAGCTTCTGCTGCTATCTCACTCGGGGCTTATGCTTTTGCCCTTTCTAAACTAGATGAGCTATCAAATAACTAATGAATATGTTGTATCCTATTAAGTTTAATCCACTCTTGAAGTCTTTGGTTTGGGGTGGAGAGAAAATTGCACCATACAAAGGAATCAAGACCGAACAGCACAATGTTGGTGAAAGCTGGGAAATCTCTGGCGTGCCTGGCAATGAATCTGTAGTGGCAGAAGGCAGTCTGGCTGGAAAGACCGTCGTAGAACTCTTGGAAGAGTACAAAGAACAGATTGTGGGTCGTCATGTCTATGACAACACTGGCAATCAGTTTCCTTTGCTCATCAAGTTCATCGACGCAGCTTCCGATTTGAGCATCCAAGTGCATCCCGATGATGCCTTGGCTGGTATACGCCACAATGGTTCTAAGGGTAAAACCGAAATGTGGTATGTCATCGAAGCCGACAAAGATGCTTACCTGCTTTCTGGATTGTCCAAAACGATTACTCCCGAAGAGTATGAGAGAATGGTGGAAGACAACACCATTACTGACGTCATAGCTCGTCACAATGTCAAGAAAGGCGATGTCTTCTTCTTGCCTGCGGGTCGCATTCATGCGATTTGTGGTGGATGTTTCATCGCTGAAATCCAACAGACTTCTGACATCACCTATCGCATCTACGACTATGGCCGTATGGGATTAGATGGCAAACCCAGAGAGTTGCACACGGAATTGGCGAAAGATGCCATTGACTTCAAGGCGTATTCTGACTACAGAACGGACTATGTGACGCGTGAGAACGAGAACACTCCTTTGGTAGAGTGCCAATACTTCACCACCTCTCTCTTGGATTTGACACAACCTCTTACACAAGGATTGGCAGATCGAGATTCTTTCACCATAGTCATCTGCACAGAAGGCGAAGGTACGGTGACTGTGGAAGGCGACAACATCGACCAACAATACAAGACCGTCTCTTTGCGCCAAGGAGAAACAGTGCTTGTGCCTGCTTGTGCCACAAGCATGACCGTGACTCCTTCAGGCAACATTAAGGTGCTCACCAGCTACATCAAGTAGCTTCTGTTCTTCATCCTCCCTCTGTTCTTCTGAAGAAGTTGAGAAAGGTTAGCGCCTTAACCTATCTTTTCACAAGATAGCCTCCTATAAACAAGACACCTCATTATGACTTGATGCCATAATGAGGTGTTTTTGTGTTCTCCCTGCTGTGGAGCAGCGGAGAGGGTAGTGGAGCGGAGGTTATTCCCACTCGATGGTTGAAGGTGGTTTTGAGGAAATGTCGTAGCAAACGCGGTTTACGCCACGCACATTGTTGATAATCTCGTTGCTCACCTTTGCCAAGAAGTCGTAGGGGAGGTGGCTCCAGTCGGCAGTCATAGCGTCGGTAGAGGTTACTGCGCGGAGTGCTACGGCTTGTTCGTAGGTACGTTCGTCGCCCATCACGCCCACACTCTTTACGGGGAGGAGCATCACACCAGCTTGCCATACTTGGTCGTAGAGTGAAACCTCGATTTCCCCATGTTCGGGAGCATCGTTAGGCACACCAGCAGCAAGCACACGGCGAGCCGTGTCTACGTCCATCTTCACCTTGTAGTCGTGGAGACCACGGATGAAGATGTCGTCGGCATCTTGGAGGATACGCACCTTTTCGGGAGTGATGTCGCCCAAGATACGTACGGCAAGACCAGGACCAGGGAAGGGGTGACGGTTGATGAGATGCTCAGGCATACCCATTTGACGACCCACACGGCGCACTTCGTCTTTGAACAACCATTGGAGTGGTTCGCAGATTTTGAGGTGCATCTTTTCGGGAAGACCGCCCACGTTGTGATGGCTCTTGATTACCTTGCCGGTGATGTTGAGCGACTCAATACGGTCGGGATAGATGGTGCCTTGTGCCAGCCACTTCGCATCAGTAATCTTCATAGCTTCAGCATTGAAGACGTCGATGAAACCTGCACCGATGATCTTACGCTTGCTTTCGGGTTCTTCCACACCAGCCAGTTCTGTGAAGAACTTTTCGCTAGCATCTACGCCAATCACATTCAGACCAAGGCATTTGTAGTCTTCCATCACTGCGTTAAACTCGTTCTTGCGGAGCATACCGTGGTCCACAAAGATACAAGTGAGGTTGCTGCCGATGGCCTTGTTGAGCAACACCGCAGCTACAGAAGAGTCCACACCACCGGAGAGACCGAGGATCACGCGGTCGTTGCCGAGTTGCTCCTTGAGCTCAGCCACAGTCGTTTCAACGAAAGAGGCAGGGCTCCAGTCTTGGCGGCTACCACAGATGTCGACCACAAAGTTGCGGAGCAAAGTGCTGCCTTGGAGTGAGTGGAACACTTCTGGGTGGAATTGTACGCCCCACAACTGCTCGTTGTCCGCTTGGTAAGCAGCATACTTCACTTGTGGCGTAGAAGCGATGCAACGGAAACCTTCGGGGATGGCAGTGATGGTGTCGCCGTGGCTCATCCACACTTGAGAGTTTTCGTGAAAATCACGGAAGAGAGGATTGGTGTGCTCAAACGTGGTGAGGTTAGCACGACCATATTCGCGAGTGTTGGCAGGTTCCACCTTACCACCATAGATGTGCGACATATATTGCGCACCATAGCAGATGCCTAAGATGGGGAGACGACCGCGAATCTTGGACAGATCCACCTGGAAGGCTTCAGGATCGTAGACACTGAAAGGCGAACCTGAGAGGATGACACCAATCACAGAGGGGTCATCGTGTGGAAACTTGTTGTAAGGCAAGATTTCGCAGAAAGTGTCAAGTTCACGGACGCGACGACCAATGAGCTGTGTGGTCTGCGAACCGAAGTCGAGGATAATGATTTTCTGTTGCATATATAGAGTTTAGAACGCTTCTATAGTGTTTAGAATGCTTCTGTGAGATGATAATGCTTCATTAGAGAGGGACACCTGCTAGGAGGCACCTACTAAGGAGCATCGTCGTGTGACGAACTGGAAGGCACAACACCGGTGCTGAGAAGTTAAGGCTTTCTCAATATCAGTGGTGAAGAAAATGTGACAAGTGGCGCAAACGTCCTTGCGTCCGCGCCACTTGGGCATTAAGCGTTAGATTGCTTTCGAGCAAGTCACGAATCTGCGTGAGCAGTTCTTCCTGCGTGGGACCAGCAGGAGGTGCAGGAGCAGCCTCTTCTTCTTCCTTGTCCTTTCTCTTCAAAGCCTGAATGCCTCGCACGAGTAAGAACACGCAGAAAGCCACGATGATGAAGTCGAGAACAGTTTGGATGAAGTTACCATAGTTGATAGTCACCTCTGTTTGTCCTTCTATAGCTGCAGGAAGTTTCACAGAAAGGTCCTTGAAGTCTACACCACCAATGAGCCAACCGATGGGAGGCATGATGAGGTCGTCTACAATAGAGGATACGATTTTACCGAAGGCACCACCAATGATGACACCGACAGCCAAATCTACTGCGTTTCCTTTGATGGCAAACGCCTTAAAGTCTTGAAAAAATGTGGATTTAGACATTTGTCTGATTTTTTTATCTGTAATGCACTGCAAAAGTAAAACTTTCTTCGTACTTTTGCGGTACGAAAGTGGGAAAAAAGTGTTTTGAACCCTATTTTTCTCCTTTTTCGTTCAGCAAGACATCTATTTGATGCTCAAAACCTGATCCTAACAACTCAATTTCATAACAACATCATTTATCATGATTAAAGTAGGTATCAACGGTTTCGGTCGTATCGGCCGTTTCGTATTCCGCGCCGCTGTAGAAAACCGCAGCGACATCCAAATTGTAGGTATCAATGACCTCTGCCCTGTAGACTACTTGGCTTACATGCTCAAGTACGACACTATGCACGGTCAATTCAGCGGCACTATCGATTTCTGCACTGAAGAAACGTGCTCATCGTTAACGGTCAAAAGATCCGTGTCACTGCAGAACGCAACCCTGCTGACCTCAAGTGGAACGAAGTAGAAGCTGAATACGTTGTTGAATCAACTGGTCTCTTCCTTTCTAAGGACAAGGCTCAAGGTCACATCGACGCTGGTGCTAAGTACGTAGTTATGTCTGCTCCTTCTAAGGACGACACTCCTATGTTCGTTACTGGTGTTAACCTCGACACTTACGTGAAGGGTACTCAATTCGTTTCTAACGCTTCTTGCACCACCAACTGCTTGGCTCCTATCGCTAAGGTTCTTCACGACAAGTGGGGTATCGTTGATGGCTTGATGACTACTGTACACTCTACTACTGCTACTCAGAAGACTGTAGACGGTCCTTCTCTCAAGGACTGGCGTGGTGGTCGTGCTGCTGCTGGCAACATCATTCCTTCTTCTACTGGTGCTGCTAAGGCTGTAGGTAAGGTTATCCCCGAGCTCAATGGTAAGCTCACTGGTATGTCTATGCGTGTTCCTACTCTCGACGTATCTGTAGTTGACCTCACTGTAAACTTGGCTAAGCCTGCTAAGTACGACGAAATCTGCGCTGCAATGAAGGAAGCTGCTGAAGGTGAACTCAACGGCGTTCTCGGCTACACTGAAGATGCAGTTGTTTCTTCTGACTTCCTCGGTGACGTTCGTACTTCTATCTTCGACGCTAAGGCTGGTATCGCTCTCACTGATACTTTCGTGAAGGTTGTATCTTGGTACGACAACGAAATCGGCTACTCTAACAAGGTGCTCGACCTCATCGCTCACATGAAGAAGGTTAACGGCTAATCATTGCCCCCTTGTTACTTCGTCTGAAGTAGACAAAACATTTGCCATCCTACTCAACAGTAGGATGGCATTTTTTGTTTCTAGTCAAACGCTCAAATTGTTCCCCACAAGCTTCGGTAGCCAGCACGCTTGCCATCCTATTACTCAGCTGTCCTCTCATTCTATTGTCCGATAATCACACACCACTAGACTTTGAGGCAACAAAAGCCCCGAACATCTTACGGATGCTCGGGGCATATCAACTAGTAAGGAGGTAGGTAAGTGCCCTAGGGTCACCATCAATCCTCAGTCTTCTTCATGTTGTAGAAATCCACATCGCGGCGATAAACTTGGAAAGCTGCAAAAGAAGTGTCGTATTGTTTAAAGAATTCGAAGGCGGCATTGCACACCTCTCGGATATCGTAGGCGAGGAAGTCCACATAAACGTGGAAGCGTCCTACAGCACGACCGATGAAGTCAACACAATTGCCTTCTTGGTGCGTGCGGAGGTGGTTTTCGAGGGCAGAGCATGCCGCATCGACGGCAGCTTCTCGCTGAGATTCGTCCATTTCGTCAAGCCCAGGCACGTCGAAAGCGAAAAAGCCGCCTACACAACCGAAACGATGGAAGAGGTTCATGAGTCCTGATTCGTCTTTCGCAAATTCGCTTACGAGACGCGGAATAGTCGTTGTGCCGGTTTGGATGTCAAAGCGGAGGTCGCTGCGTTCAATATCCTCTCTTTCTTTGAAACGATAGTTCATCGTGCCTTGCAAGATGACATCGATGTTCTCCCAGCGTGGATCCTTGGAATAAAGCATGGCAAGCATATCGCGAAGTTCTGAGAGTTTGATGCAATCTTCTTCGTTCGGTGCTTCTTCCAACACGTTAATCGCTGATACAAACTCCGTGTTGACCAATTCGCCCACAGCATTATCGACCAACACTTCGGCACGCCACCAAGCAGGACTGTCGCCCTCTAGCAACAGTGGGTGGTAAACACTTACACTAACGCTTTCGCCACCTTCATCTTTGGTAAAATACACTAGCACTTCTTCTGCAGAAATCACACCTTCACCAAAATTGACAGACAAATCGGGGGTGGCAGTCCTGCCGATGGAGAATTTCCAATGCTCGCGCACTGATTCGGGCATACGACTCAGGAAGAAGCGGAAAAGGGGATAGAGCATCCAAGTGCCATCGGCAGAAAGGATGATATGGTAGTTTTTTGCGCCTATCTCAAACGCAAGATTCGGGAAGGCTAATTTCAAACTAGAGAAAGCCAACTGTTGGATTTCATCGCCAGAGGCTCCGTTGTCCACGAGCTGGCGCAGCTCTGCTTCATGTTCCTCAAAGGCTTCCCACGCTTTTTCACGCGGTCTGCAAACGAACCTTGGGTGTATCTGGGAAAGGCAAGGAACTTGTAGCAGTCGGCGAGCATTTCTTTTGTGTCGGCAGCAAGCGACTCATAAGGCTCACCCTCAAGTGTGCGAATAAAGTATTCGGCAGCTTCCCCCTCGCGGTCAAGGTGATAGAGCGCGAAGCCCATACGGTGATTCCAGAGTTCGTCTTTTTCCGTCTCTTCGTCTCTAATGCTTTCGAGCACGCGAATCGCAGTTTCGTAGTGCTCGGGGTTGTCTTCTTTACTGGCTAAGTTGTTGTAGGCTCTTGCCAACCAGCCCATACGTTCGTTGTTGAGGGAGCTTTTGGGAAGTGATTCGAGAAATTTAATAATCTTGGCAGGCTCATTGTTTTCATGCCACTCCGCTATTTGCTGATTGAGATCTTTAATCATGGTTCTGTTGGTATAGAATAGACGTTCTGTAAAAGGTATATCGAAAGGGTATATAGCGCAAATGTGGTATCATCGAGCGGTGTCGATGATACCACATTTTACATTCTAGTAGGCTTATTCCCAACCGAGGGCAGAGGCACCAAGCACGGCAGCTTCAGCACCCTTGAGGGTAGAAACGAGCAACTTAGCTTTCACCTTGAAAATCTTCAGCACATGTTGGTCGTAAGCGCGACGGAGAGGGTCCATCAAATACTCACCAGCCTTGGCAAGACCACCGAAGAATACAAATGCTTCGGGAGTGTTGAAGGTGGCGAAGTCAGCGCAGGTGCGACCGAGAAGAGTACCCGTAAATTCAAAGATGTCGAGTGCAATCTTGTCACCCTTTTCTGCAGCTTGGAACACATCAAACGAAGTAATCTTATCTGGATCGATGTCACGCAAGGGAGAGGGTTCATCAGATTTTACCAAGAATTCGCGAGCAGTGCGCGCCACACCAGTAGCAGAGCAGTAAGTTTCGAGACAACCCTTGCGACCGCAACCGCATGTACGACCAGCTTCTGTGTGATCAATCACTACGTGACCGAGTTCACCCGCAAAACCATCAGAACCATAGACCACGCGACCATCTACCACGATGCCAGAACCCACACCAGTGCCGAGGGTAATCATGATGAAGTTCTTCATACCACGTGCCACACCATAGGTCATTTCACCCAAGGCAGCAGCATTAGCATCATTCGTCACGCGAACGGGGATGCCCAATGCCTTTTCAAAAAGGTCGCAGATGGGCACTTCACCTTGCCAAATCAAGTTGGCTGCGCGTTCAATCGTGCCATTATAGAAGTTACCACTCGGAGCCCCAATGCCCATGCCGCGGATGTTGTCTATACCACCCACCACGTCCAAAGCAGGTTGCAAAGCCTTTACTGCTGCTGCCACATAGTCGTTGATGTCGGGATAGTCTTTTGTAGAAATAGCTGTTTGCGCAATGATAGTACCGCGCTGATCCACAATTCCGAATACGGAGTTCGTGCCGCCCATATCAAGGCCAATCACGTAGGGTTTTTCGAGAATTTCTTCCATAATGGATATGATTGAGATATATTTTACTGAGTGGAGGGAGCTTTTTCGCTCACTTCTATGCTGCAAATATAAAAAGAAAAAATGAACTCTCCAACGCTTATGTAGTTATTTTTGCAAGTAGACGTGACATTTTTGTGTGTTAATCGCAGCTCCTGCGCGATAGGCTTTTACCGAAGGCAAGAGGGGCAAAGGGACATTGCGTCGATGGTGCAGGAGGGGAATAAAAATAAAGGCAAACTTTAGGTAGTTTCCATTCTTTTTGTATCTTTGCAAGCGAAACCCTAATAACATAATAGATAGCTCAAGCCCATGAGACATTCTGCTTTCCTACTAGCCTGCGCCGTTTATGGTTGTTTTGCCACAAAAGCCAATGCGCATGTCCTTCTTCCTACAGATAACCACCAGGAAGACTTGTCTTCATCTTCTCAATTAACGAATCTATCTACTCCCGCTGAGGATTTTTTTGCTTCTACTGCCCAAACTTCAGGAAAGCACCGACCAGAGTTCAAGCCCACCCTCAATCTTGGAGGGTGCATCATCACCCAATATTCCTACACTGACCGCGAAGATAAAGCCACCGATGGCAGTTTCAATGTCCGCATCGTTCGTGCCCTTGCGCATGGTAAGGTGTGGAATGATGTCGGCTATCGTTTGCAACTAGAACTCAGTGGGGCACCCGGCATTGATCGAGGGGCTAGAGTGCTAGATGCTTACGCAGAATGGACTAGATTTGCCGAATGGCAACCTCGTTTGGGGCAGTTCAAACGCTGCTTCGGTTTTGAAAATCCCATCCATCCCATGAATGTGGGCATGGGATCTTTCTCACAAATGACTCAGAGACTACAGAGCATCAACGATCGTATTGGTGAGCATGTGTCGAATGGTCGCGACATCGGTTTCCAGATGCAAGGTGATTTCTTGCCACAAGCCGATGGACATCGCCTCTTGCACTATCAAGTGGGCGTCTACAATGGTCAAGGCACCAACCACATGGACATAGACAAGCACAAAGACCTCATAGGTGGTTTGTGGGTGATGCCCACCAAGGAATTGCGCATCGGTGCTTTCGGATGGAATGGTTATTACACCAATGAGAAAAATCCCACCGAGAGCCTACGTCGTGTGCGCTACGACCTCGGTTTCACCTACGAAGGTGCCGTGAGTGCACGTGCTGAATATGCGCACAGTGTGGGAGGAACCACCAAAGGCGGTGCCACCAGAAGCGATGGTTGGTATGCCATGTTGGGCGTTCCCGTGCCACAATGCCAAACCTCAAGTTTTATGGTCGTTGGGATTGCTACCGCGACGACGCTACGCGCTGGGATGATCTAGTCACTAACTGGGGGCTTACTGCCAATTACTCCCTGGGCAAGAACTACAACTTCCAAGTGAACTACACCCACACCGTAGACCGCAATCTCTCTCTTCGTGCTGGTCACTACAACACGATTGATGTGCAGGTGGGTGCACGCTTCTAAATCCTTCTCGTAGACGGGCTTGAGCAACCTTCGTGTTGGGGAGCTTGCCTTTGCATCATCTGCGCCTTTTTTACAGCTTCAAGCGACGAGATGAAATTTGAACGATAGCTTCTGAATTTTCATCTCTTCGTTTGAAGTTTTTATGTCTTGATAATGAGGAGAGAGAAAGACGGTCCTCCCAGTTTCAATAGCTCTTACCATGTAGAGGGCATAGACGACTTTCAGCCTTCGAGTTGTCAGAGCGCATTTTCTCCGGTGTTAGAGGGTTACGAGATGAGCACTTCCACGGCATGGAGCTAATCACGACCACACCAACCACAACCACGAAGAGTTGCTGGAGAGCATCGATGTGTATAAGTTTTTGAGGCAAATAACACTCGGGTAAAGAACAACTCCGCAAATCACTTGGTAGTTTGCGGAGTTGTTTTTATATTTGCATTGACGATTTCGTAGCTAATGACTACCAATTCGTCGCCTGCGGGGGACTGGCCATTTTGGTCAGTCCTCTGTCTTTGGAGGGTAAAATCTCACTCTTGCGCTTACTCTTTGCCTGCTGCTCAGCTAGAGCCTTGGTGCGCTTAGACAGTTTTTCCAGTTTCAATAGCTCTTACCATGTAGAGGGCACAGATGACTTTGCTGCCTTCGAGTTGTCTGAGCGCATTTGCTCCGTTGTTAGAGGGTTACGAGGTGAGCACTTTCGCGGCATGGAGCTAATCACGACCCACACCAACCACAACCACGAAGAACTGCTCGAGAACATCGATGTGTATAAGTTCTTGGGGCAAATAACACGCGAGTAAAGAAAAACTCCGCAAATCATTTGGAGGTTTGCGGAGTTGTTGTTATCTTTGTCACATTATTAGGACGCTCTAAAGGAGTGGTGAGATGACTTTTCTATGTCTAAGTGCCGCCTTTGGAGCGTCCTTTTCTATTTACAGCATACAGGATATGCTCTACTTCGTTTTTTCCAGAATCCCTACCATCATTTCTCTTTTTTTCTAGGCGAAGGACATTTATCCAAAACTTTTGTCCATTTCGTTCAGCTACGAAGTAGTGAACATCTGTAGCCGTATTCATCTTGTTCTTTGTGTAGGGTGCAGTACTATGATAACGAGCTTTATTGAGAATCTCTTTAATATCAAGACGGTCGTCATAATCCATAAAAGGAATAGTCCCATCTTCCTCGTATTTTTTATAAGCCCTGTGCAAATCGTTAATCATGTGGTCTATTCCCTTCATGACGATAGAAATCGTTATATCGCATTACTGAGGCTTCTGTTTTTTCTTAGGGTCTGATTCTGAACGATTCTCGGTAAACTTTCTTTTTACTGTCTTCTTATTTAGCGTTTGCATCATTTCCTTCTTGTAGTGTTTGCGCAGCTTCCCAAATATGTCTTTAGTTTTGTCGTTGAAACAATTTTTTAAGAGCTTGCACCCAGCGCAATTCTTTCGTATTGCTCCCACTTTGCGGCCTTCGAGTTGTCAGAGCGCATTTTCTCCGTTGTTAGAGGGTTACGAGGTGAGAACTTCCACGACATGGAACTTATCACGACCCACACCAATCACAACCACGAAGAGTGGCTGGAGAACATCGATGTGTATAGAGGTTCTTGGGGTAAATAACTCACGGGTAAAGAACAACTCCGCAAATCACTTGGTAGTTTGCGGAGTTCTTGTTATTTTTGCAGCATAATAAAGAAGCATAGAAGGAATGGCTACCTGACGTATAGAGTCTAACTGCCGCCTTTTGTGCTTCTTTATTTTTCGTTTATGGAGTAAAGAACGTAGCTAACTTTTATCTGACCGCTTTTTGCTTCGTGCACGTCCTTTGCTATGTTGAGTCTTATAACTCCAATTCGGTTTAAGGTCACCTCCTTTTTCGGACAATACCAGATCTCGAATGAGAAACGCCTGATCTGGGATAGTAGGAAAGGAATGAATACACAAAAATCTCCCCCCTCATTCCGCAGAGACAGAATGAAGGGAGAATAGAAGAGGATGAGTGTCGCAAGTTATTTCACTACTTTACGACCATCAACAATAACGACTCCATGTTCGTTGTCCGACGTGTGGCGACCAGAAAGGTTGTAAGTTTGAGGCGTTGTGGTAGCATTCGCTGTGTTAGACTTAATGCCCGAAGGATTTACCACTTCGACTAGGATATCCACCACTTTACCATCGTTGCTCAAGAGCGAATTGCCCTCAGCGATAGAACCGCCTGCGTCAATGTTGTCCCAGTCAATCTTGAAACGAAGGCGGTAGCGTCCTGCCTTTTCGGGAGCCTTGAAGGTAAACCCTCTAGACATGCCAGGATTGTTGTTGGATTGTGCGCTCACTCCGTCAGCATTCTTTTGTTCGTTGTGGTAGTAGCTGCAAGCCACAAGTTCGGGGTCGGAAATTTTCTCCACTTCAAATTGTCCGCTTTGGTCAGCATCGAGATAGAAGTATGCGTGCATCCAGCTACCTAGCCAGTTCACTTGTGATGTGACGATTGTGCCTCCCTCTTCTACTTTGAGGTATTGAGCAGCATCGGTGGTCAAATCCACATAAGCCTTCTTGTTGCTGGGCATTGTGTAGGTCATCTTCTTGCCATCAGCAAGGGTGAACACTAAATTTGAGTTCACGTCCTTTGTTTGTTGCATTGGCATTGGCATCAAAGTTGAGGGCATAGAGAGGTTTCTTCACCTGCACTTTGATAGTGGCTGACTGTCCGCCAGAAGTAGTGACTTTGAGGGGTGCTTCACCTTCCTTCACGCCGTAGACCACACCATCTTTAATCGTAGCGATTTCGGGATTTTCAGAAGTCCACTGCAAAGACTTGTCCGTAGCATTGGTGGGAGCCAAGAACCACACGAGAGCTTTGTGCTGTCCAGGAGCCACTTCCACAGGAGCATTCTCAAAGGTGATGCCTGTGGTGGCAACCGCAGGGACTTTACTATCGCGTCCGTCAAACACAAATACAGAAGATGCAGGGAGTGTAAGTGTGAGTTCGGTGTCGAGATTGATAGCTTGTCCTTCTTGGAAACCCTCAAGTGTGGCTTGATTACCGAAAGCCTTGGTGAAGATGTAGGGGTCTGTCACGTGTGCGGGCACTTCGAGGGCTTTGCGCAAAGTGGTTTTGAACACTTGTGGCGTAGTAGCGGGATTGCGCAGTGCGAGGGTGGCTTTAGGACCATTCCAAGAAGCCCAACCGTAGACTTCCGCTTTAGAACCCGTCCAAGGATTTCCGCCTACCCAGTGTGCATCGGGCAACACATCGGCATTGTTCTTTTGCCATTGCAAGCACTCGGCGAGGTCGCCCCATAGACGTCCACCGTTGATGCGATTCATCAAAGCATAGTCGTTGTAGAGTTCCACCATGCCCGAACCACAAGCGAAGGCACAACGCAATTCGCGCACGATGCCGTCATAGTCACGCGACTTAGAGACGTTGCCAAAGTCGGAGAGGATAAATCCGTGTGTCATCAAGGTGTTGATGGGGCAGATAGGAGAGTTTTGCACGAAGTTTTGATACACCAAGCGGTCGCGATAGGTAATCCACTTTTCACGGTCCGTACCTTGGTTACCGATTTCTCCATAGTCATTCTCTTGACGCCACACTGCATCGGTGTAGTGGAACCAGAAGGGAGAAGCCCATGTGCCCACAGTAGTGTTGAAGAAGATGTCGGGCTTGATGGTTTCGCGCACCATGCGTTCTGCATTGATGATACCTTCTGCATTCTCATCGCCGTTTGCATCGTTCTTAGGTCCTGTGGCAGAGAAGAGGTCACTGATGCCATCAAACTTGAAGAAGCGGAAGTCGTAGCCGCGCTTGTTGCAAAGGTCGGTGATAGCATCGGTGAACGCCTTATAGTAGGCTGGGTTAGAGAGTTGCATGCCGCCTTTACCATTCCAGTAAGCACGGCGGTAGTTTCCACTCTGTCCATAGCCACCTACAGGACCGAGCCAAGCACCGATGCCCGAGCCCATAGACCGAGCCAGTCGGTCAGTTTCTGCAAATCCGTTGGGGAAGTTCTTATTAAAAGTCCATGGTCCATAAAAATCCCAACCATCGTCCCAAACAAAAGAGTTTACGTTCGTTTTATAGCGGTCGTAAAGTTGTTTTTTCCATTCGCGCACCACATCTTCGCACTGATAGTCGTGCATATTGCCCGTGTAGTTGCGGTCATTGTTACGATCGATATTCAGTTCGTACCATGAGATGTAGGCAGGCATAGCACGCCAGGGCACTGCACGCTCGCGCTCACTATAGGCAAGGAATGAACGACGAGGCTGATTTTTAGCCACCAATCCCACTACAGAACTCACTTTCCAAGGTTGTGAAGGAAGAAGTGTGGTGTTGCGACTCCACAATCCTTGCAAAGCCACACTCTCGGCAGCTGCTAGTGCAAAGTGTCGGTTTGTTGCAGGGTTACGTTGATTACACCGTTTGATTCGATGCTCTCATCTTTGCTTTGCGCCAAGAAGCGAAGGGTATAGTTGCCTGCAAAGGGGACATTAAATTGGAAAGAATTACGATTGTTTTGAGTTCCAGTCTTTCCTTTGTGATAATCATAAGCTACCGCTTTTCCTTCGGCATCAAGGAGGTCGACACCCACGAGGTTGAGTGCGTGATTTCCACTCTTATATTGGAACTCTGTAGTCATGACACCAAGTGCGGTGAAATATACAGGTATTTCTATTTGTCGTGTGTGGTTAGCTTCATAGCCCAACTCTCCTACACGTGAGGGGTAGTGCGTCACGGGTTTCCAATCAGCCACTGTCCACTTAGTATTGAATGAAGCATCTTCCCCCATGGTCTGGCTACCTTCTTTGGCGGTTTCCGTGGGAGCGGCTCCTTTCTCAGCCTTCTTGTATTGAAGTGCCGAACCTGGTAGCAAATCATTCACCACCACCACTTTGCCTAGAGGCTTGGAGAGCGAAATCTGTCCGTTGGAAGTGATTGTCTCAGTCTTGGTCTCTGCAAAATAGCGAAGAGTGTAGACCCCAGCTTCGGGAATGTTGAGCGTATATTTGTTTTGCCCGTGGCTGCCACCTGCAAATCCCTTGTGATAGTCCTTTGCCACCACTTCGCCCTTAAGGTTGACAGCGTCCACACCAATAATATTGAGACGATGGGTTCCTCCTTTGTAGGTAAAGGTGAAATGCTGTTCGCCCTTTTCTTTGAAATTTACATAGCCTCGAGTGCCTGCAATCTCTTCAGCCTTAAATTGTTTTAGCAATTCTTGGGGAGCAGCCTCACCAGGTGTCCATGAAAACGACTGGTCAGTCCATGAGTTGGGTGAAAATTCCCCCATAGTCTCCAAGCCACCGACAGAGTTTTTGCCCGTAGGCGTTTCTAGTCCGGCAAAAATTTTGTCGCTAAGCAGCACAGCACCGCGCGTGTTGCCCACAACTTTGGGAGTGGTCTTGGCTTTCACGGCATCTACTTCGTAGAGCATGGGAAGCACAGCATTCATTTTCACGTTATCGGACGCCTTGAGTTCGATTTCGGTGCGAATGTAGTGGCTACCATCTCTGAGGATAGCGCGCCATGTCACTGTGAGTTTGTCTTTGGTGAAGGTAGCTTCGATGGCTTTTCCAGCAAGTTTTTCAGCACCACGAGTGGCTTTATCGTTGGCTGTGTAGTTGATTTCTTTTACACCACCCACGAGTGTCATTTCAGACGACTTGATCACTTGACTACCGTTGCCGAGACGTAGTTCAAAGAGTTCTGTGCCTGCTTTAAGGTCCATTTCTGGGCATCCTCCGAAGCGAAGTTGCTGACCTTGCAGTGTGAAAGTGGCTGTGAGGAGCTGATTTTTCAGCACAAAGTTGCTTCCGCTATGTTCGAGAAGTGCTGTGCCAGCTTGTTGCGTTTGTGGGAAAATCACACTTTGCGCCTTGGCAGCAGGGATTTGCAGGGCAAGTGTGAGTAGGGCGGCGGTGAGCGCCATCGTTGTAGATTTTCTATTCATGGACAAATAGATTACTTTTATGGTATAATGTTGTTTCTTTTTGTGGTAGATTTGAATAAGAAGTTCAGGGCTATCTAGAACTTAGGGGCAAATATACATGTTTTTTTTTGTTTTTCCAGACATTTGCTGACTTTTATGTGGATAAGAGGTTGATTCCTTGCAAAATTATTCTATTATCGTAGCTGAAAAGCCAAGACGAAATCAGAAAAAGTCAAGCTAGAAGAAATAATTGCAGACTTCTGCGGTGCTATATAGTTGGATAGGGATTGGAAAAATCTCCGATATAAATGAGAAAACGTGGGAGTTTTTTGAAAAAACGTGGGAGATTTTTGGAAAAACGTGGGAGAAAATTTTAGAAATCTCCGACGTTTTATTTCTGGCAAGGGAGAAGTGGAGAGGTGGAGACGAGTCTGAGAAAAGGAAAAGAGCAACGTCCGTGTCAAGTTGTCATACCTTGACACGGACGTTGTTCGTAGAGAGAAGGAAGATAAAACGGCAATTACCTTCTCGGAAAAACACGCTATGCGATAGCACTCTCACACGAGTCGTGAAGACTATATTTTCTTATTGAGCCACGTGCCACGACGCATATAAAGGAAAGATCCCAGAAGCAAGGTGAGCGAATAGAAAAGCTCGGCACACCAAGCTACGGTGAGGCTGCAACGCAAATAGAACACGACATAACTGATGAAACCTACATAGAAGAAGAGGGCTATGAGTTCGATGACGAGGGCAGAGCGCGTGTTACCCGAACCTGAGATGCAACTGAAGAGAATGAAGCCAGGAACGAGCAAGGTAGAACTCACACTCAACACGCGCAAGGGCTCGATGCAAGCCGCTATGGTGGGAGCTTCGTTGGTGAAGATGCCCACGATGGGCACTGGGAATATCCACAGGAGCATCCACAAGGGCACGATGGACACTACTGCCATGAGGGTGGCGCGTTTGATCATAGGCACTACGGCTTCACGATGGTCAGCTCCGAGAAGGTTGGAGGTGAGGGTGGAGGCAGTGGAGGCAAACGCCACAAGGGTGACGAACATGAAGTTGGAGATGGCTCGCATCACGTTGGTCGCTGCCAGTTCGCGTGAGCCCAAATGCTCCACAGCGATGAAGAAGACGAACCATGTGGCGAGCGAAAGGAAGTTTTGCACCATCGTCCAAATGGAGATATTGAGCATCTTGCCCAGTAGGCGCCACTTAAACTTGGGCAAGCGGTGGAGGGCAAATTTGTGATAATCCACTTTCCACCACGTATAGCCGATGAAAAAGAGCATAGAAAATCCGCTTGCCATCGAAGAGGCGATGGCAGCTCCTGCGATGCCGAGTTTGGGAAATCCGAAGTGACCAAAAATGAGCAAGTAGTCGAACACCACATTGCTCAGCACCATCACGATAGAGTTGAACTTGAGGGTGCCCGTCTGCGTAGTGGCGACGAAGAACGCGCGAAACAGACAAGCCACCATGCTGAAGTAGATGCCCCACATGCGCCATTCCAGATAGGTCCAAGCGGCTTCGTAAACTTGAGGATTACTGATGACGCGAGACAGCAGATAGGGACCCGAGGTTTGGATGATGATCAGAATTACTGTGGAAGTGACGCTGAGGAACGCTAGACTATGATAGAACACCACACCAATGTCTTGGTAGTTCTGCTCGCCATTGCGACGACCCATCAAGATTTGTGCGCCCGAACAAAGCCCAAGATGAGCATAAACACCACGATGAAGAAGATGCCACCTAAGGCAGATGCACCTAATTCGATTTCCCCCACGCGCCCCAGGAAGGCGGTGTCGGTCATGCCCACTAATTGCTCCACCAGCGCACTGATGAGCACGGGAAAAGCAATCTTCCAAATGTCGCGATAGGAGTAGTTGGAAAGGAGGGTAGTGGCATCGGTAGAAGAGGAGTTCAAAGCCATAAAGGAGTGTCGGGGTAAGGATGGAGAAGAGTGCGCCCCTCTCTTCGTGGGGTTCATCTCTAGTTCTGGGACAATCTTAAGCGGCATAGCGCCTGTTTACGAGAAGAGAGCCTACAAAGGTACATATTTCAAGTCAAATAGGCTTGATTTCTAAAGGGAAAATGCGTAACTTCGCGTTCAAAATCAGCATAAAGAAGTATGAAACTTCATTTCTTAGGCACGGGCACTTCTATCGGTGTCCCACAAATGGGCTGCTCATGCGAAGTTTGTCGGTCGGAAGATCCGCGAGACAAACGGCTGCGCTGCTCCGCATTGGTCGAAACAGATGACCATCGACTCATTCTCTTGGATTGTGGTCCTGACTTTCGCACACAGATGCTCCGATTTATTGCAGAGCATCCCTACACCGCCGACACGGCAGTACCTTATTCTGTGCGCAAGATGAGCGAAATGAGCGACGAACAAGCGCGCAAGATGGGACTACACGAAGCCCCTCGCTTTGACTATGCCATGCCGTGCATAGAGGCGGTGTTGCTCACGCACGAACATTTCGATCATGTGGCAGGATTGGACGACCTCCGTCCCTTTAGCTACTTCCATTCCATCGATGTTTGGGCAGAACCCAACGTGGCAACTGCCATCACCAACCACATGGGCTATGTGTTTGGCGCGAAGCATTATCCCGGTGCGCCCAAACTCACGATGAACCATCTGGATGTGGAGCAATCCATCACCATCGGCGACAATGAAATAGTGCCCATTCGGGTGTATCATGGCAAATTGCCCATCCTCGGATTTCGCATGGGGTCACTGGCTTATCTCACCGATATGTCGAGACTAGGGGAAGAGCAGATGGAGAAGCTCGCAGGGGTGAAAACCCTTGTGGTGAGTGCACTCCGCCACGAGGTGCATGCCACGCACCAGACCATTGATGAGGCAATCGAATTTAGTAGGGCAGTGGGTGCCGAACGCACCTATTTCATCCACATGTGTCACACGGCAGGCAAACAAGCCGAGATGGACGAACAACTGCCCGAAGGGGTGCGCTTCGCCTATGACGGACTGACCATCGAGTGCTAAAGCTGGGGCAATTCTGTCCTGCTAGTTGGTCAATCCGCTCAAAAATTGTAATTTTGCAGCCAAAGAAAAGAATACAACCCTATGGCAACTCCCAAAATCATGCTTACCGGCGACCGTCCCACTGGTCGTCTTCACATCGGACACTACGTGGGTTCGCTCCGTCGCCGCGTAGAACTCCAAACCAAGGCGACTTCGACAAGATGTTTGTCTTCATCGCCGATGCACAAGCCTTGACCGACAACACGGACAATCCTGAGAAGGTGCGTCAAAATGTGGTGGAAGTCGCGCTTGACTACCTGGCTTGCGGTCTCGACCCCGAGAAGGTGACCATTTTTATCCAAAGCCAAATCCCCGAACTCTGTGAGTTGGCTTTCTACTTCCAAAATTTGGTGACGGTGAGCCGCTTGCAGCGCAACCCAACGGTGAAGACCGAAATCGGTATGCGCGGATTTGAAGGAAGTATCCCCGTGGGATTCTTCACTTACCCCATCTCTCAAGCTGCCGACATCGCTGCTTTCCGTGCCAACGTGGTGCCAGTGGGGGAAGACCAACGCCCCATGATCGAACAAGCCACAGAAATCGTGCGCCGCTTCAATCACATCTATGGCGACACTCTCGTAGAGCCCAATATCATGCTCCCTGACAATCAGGCTTGCATGCGCCTTCCTGGTATTGATGGAAAGGCTAAGATGTCTAAGTCTTTGGGTAACTGCATCTACCTCTCTGAGACGGCAGAGGAAATGGGTAAGAAAGTGAAGGTGATGTACACTGATCCCACTCACCTCTCTGTCAATGATCCTGGACATGTGGAGGGAAACACCGTTTTCACTTATCTCGATGCGTTCTGCCGCGATGAGCATTTCGGTCTTTACCTTCCCGACTATGCAAACCTCGATGAGATGAAGGCGCACTACATGCGTGGAGGTCTCGGAGATGTGAAGTGCAAGAAATTTCTTGAGAAAGTGCTCAATGAAACTCTCGAGCCCATCCGCGCCCGTCGCCTAGAGTTCCAGAAGGACATCCCTGCTATCTATGATATGCTCCGTCGTGGTTGCGAAGATGCGCGTGCCGTAGCAGCCGACACCTTGGCTGATGTGCGCCGCGCTATGAAAATCAACTACTTCGACGACGAAGCGTTGATTGCAGAGCAAGCACAGCGTTTTGCGCAAGAACAATAATCTAGCAGCAGCTTCTGCAAGGTTTTAGGCGAAAATCCGCGTTTTACTGCGGAGAAAAGGGTGAAAATCGGCTCTGTGTGTGAAAAATACGCAGATTTCTTGGTTGTGCCAAGAAAATGTGCTAACTTTGCACCTCGAATGGCCCAAGCTATCCTTTGATGGCTCAAGTCATTGCCCAACGAATAATAATAATATCGATATAAAACAACAATGAAAAGAACGTTCCAACCCCACAATCGCAAGCGAAACAACAAGCATGGTTTCCGCCAGCGTATGGCGACTGCTAACGGTCGTCGTGTTTTGGCTTCTCGTCGCGCTAAGGGCCGCAAGAAGCTCACTGTATCTGATGAAGTACACGGTAAGAAGTAAACCTTCTACTTTGTTTCTACAGAACAACTCCTACAAGAGCAGCTCACAAGAGTTGCTCTTTTTTTGCCCTTTCCGAGTGTGCCAAAACAACTTGCTACTTCTGCCCCTGCAAAATCAAACTTGCGCTTTCTTTCTAGAGGTGATATTTTGTATATTGGAGATATTGCAGTAACTTTGCAGAGTTATGACCTTCAAAGAATTCTACCAAAGACTGACAGGACGCTATTTGTGGGGAAATCTTCTCGCAATGGTACTCACCCTTGTGGTGGTCATCGTGGGCTTGTTTGTCTTTCTCCATTTCTATACGCATCACGGCGAGACTGTCGCTGTGCCCGATGTGCGTGGACAGCGTGCTGAGGTCGCGATTCGCAAACTTCAGGCTTTGGGCATGCGCGCTGAGGTGGTGGACACCGGCTACAATCCTCGTGAACTTGCCGACGTCATTCTCGACCAAGACCTATTGCCAGGCTACAAAGTCAAGTTGAATCGGCTCATTCATCTCACGGTCAATGCTGCTTCTCCACGTCCAGTGGCGCTTCCTGATATTGCCGACAACTGTTCGTTGCGCGAAGCTCGTATGCGTCTCGAGATTCTCGGATTTCGCTTGACGCCTATTCGTCGCATCCGTGGTGACCGCGACTGGGTCTATGCTGTTGAAGTGCGTGGAAGAGAAGTGCGCTCTGGCGAACGCCTAAATGTCAAAATCCCCCTCACCCTAGTGGTGGGAGATGGTGCAGAAGATGAGGAGTTTAATGGCAATGACTCTCTCGACCGACTCTACTTTTCGCGCGACACCACAACGCTCGTGGGAGAAGAGTAAACACTTTTAGCTTATCCCAAGAGCAGTCTATCGCTAGACCGCCTTATTTATACATCCCATTTAGCCCAACGATATGACGCAAAACGTGAGTTTTGAAGAAGAACTTGATTTTGACGAACTCGAAATGTCTGCTCCTTCCAGCGAAGAGGTGGAAATTACCGCCACTTCCGGAGAGGGTGAACTCTATGAACACTATCGAGTAGTTGCCGACAAAGGACAACAGCTTCTGCGTGTAGATAAGTTTCTCATCAATCTCATGCACGACACCTCGCGCAATCGCATCCAAGCGGCTGCCGAAGCTGGTTGCATCCATGTCAATGGGCGTGCCGTGAAGAGCAACTATCGCGTTAAGCCCAATGACGTGGTGACTTTGATGCTCAATCGCCCTAAATTTGACAGTAGCATCAAACCTGAGGACATTCCCCTCAATGTGGTTTACGAAGACGACCAACTGGTGGTCATCAACAAGCCTGCTGGTCTCGTGGTGCATCCTGGTTGTGGCAATTATAGCGGTACTTTGGTCAATGCCCTCGCATGGCACCTGCGCGACAATCCTGACTATGACCCCAACGATCCCACGGTGGGATTGGTGCACCGCATCGACAAAGACACCAGTGGGCTACTCGTAGTGGCGAAAACACCAGAGGCGAAGACAAATCTCTGTGCGCAGTTCTTCCACAAGACCACGCGCCGCAAATATCGCGCTTTGGTGTGGGGCAATGTCCAAGCCGACGAAGGACGCATCGAAGGAAACATCGGGCGCAATCCGAAAGATCGTATGCAAATGGCAGTCTTCCCTGTGGATAGTGGCATTGGCAAACCTGCGGTGACGCACTATCGTGTGTTGGAACGCTTTAGTTATGTTACGCTCGTGGAATGTGTGCTCGAAACAGGGCGAACGCACCAAATCCGCGCGCACATGAAACACATCGGGCATCCCCTCTTTGCCGACGAACGTTACGGAGGACACCAAATCCTATGGGGTACCAACAGCGGAACGTACAAGAGTTTTATCCACAACTGCATGAGTATTTGTCCCCGTCAAGTGTTGCATGCCTTGACCCTCGGGTTTCAACACCCCACCACTGGAGAGGAAATGGATTTCACCTCACCGCTTGCCGACGATATCGTGGCGCTCCTCGACAAATGGCGCACCTATATCGGTGGATTGCAAAAGAATCTCTAAACCGTTAGCACCTTTCATTGCTGAAGTCTTGCGATTGGTGGATTGAATCTCCCCACTTTGGGGATAGCACCTCTCCTTCTTGGCGTTGAATCCTCCATCCTCTTAAAGCAAAAGTCTAAATTTTCGCTTTCTCCTTCCCTTATCTTGCATCGCTAATTCCTATATATATCAATGAAGAAGCAAATCGCTATTATTGCCGGAGGTGATTCCTCAGAGCATGATGTGTCGCTGCGCAGCGCAGCAGGTATCCTTTCGTTCATGGATGCCGAAATATGATTGCTACATCGTAGAACAGCGTGGCAATGCCATGCAAGTACTCGTAGAAGACGAGAAGATTCCCATGAATCTCCACGACTTCTCCTACACTCATAAAGGCGAGCGTCGCACGTTCGACTTTGCCTACATCACCATTCACGGCACTCCTGGTGAGAATGGTATCCTTCAAGGTTATTTCGACCTCATTGGTCTTCCCTATAGCACCAGCGGAGTCTTGGTGGAGGCTTTGACCTTCAACAAATTTGCGTTGAACAATTATCTCCGCTCTCTGCCCAATCTCCATGTGAGTGATAGCATCATGGTGCGTCGTGGCATGGCATTGCCCACAGCCTCTGAGGTGGTGGAAAGAGTAGGGTTTCCCTGCTTCATCAAGCCCAATGCTGGCGGCAGTTCCTTCGGTGTGACGAAGGTGAAGACCGAAGCAGAAGTGCTTCCTGCCATCGAAAGGCGATGAACGAGAGTGATGAGGTGATGATTGAACGTTTGTTGGTCGGCACCGAAATCACTTGTGGCTGTTTCCGTCGCAAGAATGGCGAAGTAGTCACCTTCCCCATCACGGAAGTTGTGGTGAAGGGCGTAGAGTTCTTCGACTACGAAGCCAAATACGAAGGCAAGAGCGACGAAATCACTCCTGCGCGCATTGCCCCCGAAACGGCAGCTCGTGTGAGCGAAATGACACAATACATCTATCGTCAGCTCGATTGCTACGGCATCATTCGCATCGATTACATCCTCTCGGGCGAGAAGGGCAATGAACAAATCAATTTGCTCGAAATTAACACCACGCCTGGCATGACCCCCGCTTCGTTCATTCCTCAACAAGTGCGTGCTTCTGAGTTTGAAATTGCCGACGTGCTTTCTGAAATCATCGAGGGCAAGTTTGCCTAATCGAAAGAAATACACGTCAGAAGCGAGTGTTCGCAACATATCAATAAAGGTATCCTCAAAAAAAAATCGCAATTATGCAACATATTCCTGCGGAGTTTGACGACATCCGGTCGCGTACCGATGCCGAGATTCGCCCAAGTTTTCAGGCATTGCTCCACGATCGTCTATTCATGCGCGTGCTTCGTGGCTTCGTCCCATGGTTGCCCGTAAGTTGGATTCGTGCTTTCTTGCGATTCACCTTCCTAGGGGTGAACAGCGTATTGGGCTTTCAGAAGCGTTACATGCTGCGCGCCATGCACATTCTCATGCGACGCACCACCAAAGGTGTCAAATTTGATCATAGCGCCCTCCGCGAGAAGCGTGCGGGATACACCTATATCTCCAACCACCGCGACATTGTGCTCGATGTGGCGATGCTTGATGTGTTGCTGATTGACCATGGATTTCCCAATACTGCCCAAATTGCCATCGGTGACAACCTCTTGATCCACCCTTGGATTGAGCAGTTTGTGCGCATGAACAAAGGCTTTCTCGTGCGTCGCTCTGTGACGGCTCGTCAACTCTTGGAGGCGAGCAAGCACATGAGCCGATATATGCACTATGTCATCGGCACGCGCCAAGACAACATTTGGATCGCTCAGCGTGAAGGACGTGCAAAAGACTCTAGCGACCACACACAGCCCTCTGTGTTGCGCATGATGACCCTCGGGGGTGAGGGCAATCACTATGAGAGCCTTCGCCACATGCAGGTCGTTCCGCTCACGATTTCTTACGAATATGACCCTTGCGACTACTTGAAAGCCAAGGAATTTCAACAAAAGCGCGATGATGCTAGCTTCAAGAAGTCGAAACAAGACGACCTTGACAATATGCGCGTGGGCATCCTCGGCAAGAAAGGTCGTGTGCACTACCGCACTGCCGACTGCATCAATCATTGGTTGGAGGAATACAAAGACCTTCCTGCCAAAGAATTCTTTGAAGCTGTGGCAGCGCGCATAGATCGCGACATCCATGCGGGCTACGAACTCTATCCCAATAACTATGTAGCTGCCGATCTCTTGGAAGGGGGTAAGCGATTTGCCGATCATTACACTGCCAAGGATGTGGCGCGCTTTGAGAAGTATCTGCAAAGCCGTCTCGATCTCATCGAGTTGCCCAATAAGGATGAGGCTTATTTGCGCGAACGCATGCTGACCATGTATGCCAATCCGCTCTACAATTACCTCAAAGCACACGAGGGATAAGCCCTCCACTTCGTCCCTTTTGCACAAAACGCTATGTTGTTTCCTTCGTTAAAGCCCTTTTTCTCTCGCTTTGTCCTCCGCATCTTGTGTGGAGTGGGCAGTTTGCTGCTCGTGCAATGCGGTAAAGACGAAGTCCCCCTACCAGCTTTGCGCTCTGACCTCCTACTGGCACGCACCAATGCTCAAGGTGTTGTCACGCAGTTGATTACAGACGAGGGAGAATCCCTGCAACCTGTGCATTCCATACGCGGTAGCCGCTCTGATACGATCTATCGCGTCTTGGCGGTCTACCATCGTCTAGAGGCGTCGACGCAAGTGGAGGTGCGACAATTGGTGCGGATTCCCACCGCTCCTCCCGTGGTGATGGATGAACAACAATTACAAACAGCTCCCATCCAACTATTGTCGCTGTGGAAAAGTAAGAGTTTTCTCAATCTTCGTTTCGGCATCCCTAAGAGTTTTAGTGGACATCACACCATCGGATGGGCATTTCGCGGCATCATCCAGCACGCTGATGGACACCGTTTGCTTCGTTTGCAACTCTATCACAATGCGCATGACGACCGCAATGATTATTACGAAGATGCCTATCTCTCCTGTCCGCTACAACCTTTCGCGCAATGGCTCACCGCAGGACGCGACAGCATCGTCCTCGACGTCAACACATATCAAGGACAGCACACGGCAGTTTTTCCCTTTTGATTCCATATCTCGAGGAAAAACTTCTTCTTAGGGCAAATCTCGTTTGAGATGCCCATCTCCTCTCTCTGAATGCTCCAATACGCTCCAGCGTGTTTCCGACTTAGTCACTTTATGTTCTCCTAAATATACTAATTGCATGCTCCTATCACCAGAAAACATACAGCAACAAACGCGTGCTTTGTGGGAATCCTCCTTTCCCGAAGTCTCTTCCGAACATCTCGATCTCTATTTTCAGCGTCGTTATACCGATGAGCGCAATGTAACAGTGCGCCACGATGGCAAAGTTCGTGCTGCCGTGCAGGTACTTCCTTTCAAGTTCCTCTTTGGTGGCAAAGCCGTGTCTGTGGGACACCTCAATGGACTTTGCGCAGAAAGTGGTGAAGACCACGGCAAACTCGAAGCACAAGTGGTGCGCCAAGCCCTCCGAAAAATGTATGATGAAGGGCAACTGTTGAGCTTTTTGATACCTCACGATGAGAAGCATCGCAAAGCCATCGAGAAAGAGCATCTAGGTAGTTTCTGGACTGCCACACATCGCTTGTTGGTGCCTTTCGATCTCCCCGAAAATTATCGTCCCGACTTCAATCTCGACATCCTCCCCGAAGCAACTTGGGGACGGGAATTGTGGACCTTCTACAACACCTTTGGTGGACGTCACGACTATGAAATCCGTCACGATCGCGATAGTTTTGAGACTGCGCTCCAACTGCATCAACAACAAGGTGGACAACTCTTCGTGGCGCGTCGTCGCGGCAAGATAGTGGGATTCTGCGTTGCCATTAAACAACCCCGCATTCTTAAGAGCGGTAAGCCTTCGAAAAAGGATTTTTATGGCCACATTCGCTTTATGCTCACCACCGATCAAAACGTGGTGTATCACTTCCGCCGCCGTGTAGCAGAAGTGTTTGAGGTGCAAGAAGTGGCGGTAGTGGGCGGATGTCCTGGTCGTGGTTTCAAAGAGTCTAAGCCCTACGCCATGGCGCGTGTGGTAGATGTCTTAGGGTTCCTCCAGTTCTTGGGACGTGTGCACCCTGGTTTGCAACTCACCGTGGGGGTGGAGAACGACGAAGATATCCCCGAAACAATGGTTATTACGAACTCTTTGAAGGTGAAGTGCGTGTGCTTGAACATCGCCCCGATAACGTGCTTACTGCTGGTGGACTCGCTGCGCTTTTGCTCGGTAGCCAACCGGTGCAATTGCCTCTGATGCTCGATGATTGATATTTTATTTCCCCATATACATCGATGGTTTTGCCCTGTGCGAAGCCATCGATGTCGTCTTTTGATGTCCTTTGTCTCGGACTTCTTGCCCACCCGCACACCCTTGCATAAGATACTGCAGAGTAGAGCGGTGATGTGGTTGCTGTTGCTCCTTGTGAGCCTTCCTCTGTCAGCGCAGTTGGCTCAAGTGTTGCCCCAGAGAGCTTTGTCGAAATGGGGCATCCCTGCAGGCAATTACAGCGGCATCACTCCTTTGGGCAACGGTCGTTTTGCACTGGTCAGTGACAAAGCACCGAGTCTGGGCTATTTTGAATGGAGCATCGAGCAAGATAGTCTCACGGGGCAAGTCACGTACGTTTCTGCACTGGGCTTTCGTCCGCTGCATGCTGGTGCGAATCTACCTGCAACAGCCCTTGATGTGGAAGATCTGGTCTTCGATGCTCACCGTGGAGCGGTGTGGATAGCCAACGAGGGAGACCAAACGCTCACTGCCTACGACACCGCTACGCAACAGCTAGGGGCAACGATGGTCATTCCTCCTTATTTTTCGCGAGATAGCATTTTTGCCAACTTAGGTTTTGAAGCCCTTGCCCACGATGCGCGCACCCAACTGTGGTGCACTACGAGCGAATCACCCCTTCGGGTAGATGTCCCGGCGCGTCCTGAGCAACTGTTGCCCACTGTGCCACTCGATTTGCGCCTTACCTTCTGGGACAGTACCTTCACCGCCCAACGCATCGTGCCTTATCGCATGGCAACTTCGCAACTTTCGCGACAAGCGCGTTATTATCTGCAAGGGGTGCCAGCTCTTTGTTTTTTGCCCAATGGGTCCTTGCTTGTGTTGGAGCGTGAGCTCTCGGTGCCGCGCACCTACTTGGGCGCGAAATGCCACATTCGTTTGCGATGGATTGCTCCCGATGCTCTGCAGCAATGGGCACTGAGTGCTGAAAAAATCAGCTCCGATAGCAGGACCACCGATACAATGCTTATTGCCACTCCGTGGCACGCGCTCGCCCTTCAGACTCCAGTGGCAGAGATTGCAGAATGGCGCACTCAATTAGGCATATTTAGCCGAAGTCTAGCCAACTATGAAGGGATGTGTCTGGGGCGTCGCCTGGCAGATGGTCGGCAAACCGTGCTGTGTGTGAGTGACGCACAAGGTGGGGCAGGGCGTTGCGGAGTGCATCTCCGCGATTTCCTCCGCGTGGTCGTGCTGGATCGCGAATGTACAGATTGAGGTCGCAATTTGCCTTTGAGCATCCCTTCCGTTGCCCCTCTTCTGCTGCTTTTCTCCTCAATCTTCCCATTATTTCCACACTTCTTCTAGCTCTTCTCACAAGCTTCTTCCATCATTCATCGACACAAATATGATGTTTCTTGATTCCTCAGAACGTTTAGGTGATTTCGTCGTCAATTTGCTCTATGCATTGGGCAGCCTCATTAGCACCACGCATTTTACCACCAGTCCCGACCCACCGCAACCGAAGTTTGCTGCCGAAGTTGGGGTGCTGAGTGGGGTGAGCTATGAGCAACCCATCGGAGGGAAATTCTCTCTCGTGGGCAAAGCAGGGGTGACGATGCTCGATCAGGGCAACCCATGGGCGTATAGCGGTTTTCAACCCGCCGCAGAACTCGGCCTGCGCTGGTATTTCTCTGGTGTTTCTCCCAGCAATGCCAACAACGAAGGGAGCTACTTTGCACTCCGCAGCTTCATCAGTTATCAAAAGATGGCGCTCTGGGCAGCTCGTCCCGACCAGTATCACCACGTAGCCGCATTTGACTACTCCCTTGTGTGGGGGCGCACGTGGAATCTCAATCCACGCTGGGCGTTGAAAACACAAATCGGCATCGGCGCGCATGGCTATCTCCGCACCGCAGCCCAAGAAGCCTTCTACGACCAACCTGAAAATTATGGCACCGAGACAAGTGGCCTCACTTGTCCCGTCGACATCGGCCTCGTCTATCGGTTTTGAGGAGTTGGATAAAAAATACATTGTATGCTTTCCAATTAGAAATGCACGGTATATTGAAATTTAATTGGAGATTTCCTTCTAAGGAATGAAAGGTGTTGTTATCTTTGCATCGATAAACTTAATAACCTATTTCAATCTATTTCAATGAAGAACTTCCTACTATGTGCATGTTGTTTTTTTCAAGATGACAATGAATGGATTGATCGTATTTTGTATTAGTAAGTATTGATTGAATATGTTCTTTCTAATTTCTTCTACCGATAGGCTAGGCGAATTTGTAGCTAGTGCTCTTGGTCTTTTTCTTAATTCTCTTATTCCAATAAGTATACCATCGACACATTACAAACCAGAACCCAAGTTTGCTGCTGAGGTCGGAGTGCTGAGTGGTGTCAGCTATGAACAGCCCATTGGCGGAAAGTTTTCTGCCGTTGGAAAGCTGGGGCTTTCGATGTCTGACGAGGGAAACCCTTGGACGTATGCGGGATTTCAACCAACTGCCGAACTCGGGCTGCGCTGGTATTTTGCAGGCATCACCGAAAACGAGAATAATGAAGGGAGTTATTTTGCGGTTCGTACGCAATGGGCTTATCAGAGAATGGCATTTATCAAGTCCTACCCCGAAGAGCATAACCAACTCTATACCTATAGTGTGAGTCTTGTATGGGGACGATCGTGGAACATCAACGACCGCTGGGCGGTCAAGACACAAATAGGGATTGGCAACATTTGGAATGTTGAAAGTAAACGTCAGAAATGGGAGAATCGTAATCTTGATGGCTATTACGTTGGCAATGAATATGGAACGTTTTGCCCCGCGGACATCGGTGTGACTTATCGCTTCTAAACATAGCGTTTTCTCTTCTACTCGTATAGATATAGCGCAGCAAGTGGGCAGTGATGCCTGCGTGCTGCGCTGTTTGCAGAAAGAAGATAGCTTGTATTTTCGCGTTTTGCGGTGCGAAAGTGGACGTGTGCTAGATAAAAACTCCATGAAAATCGCCTGCAATACATAAAAAAATTGTACCTTTGCAGATACG